>ENA-UESU01000001-UESU01000001.1-human-gut-metagenome-genome-assembly--contig:-NODE-1-length-284936-cov-19.347221_pt1 | contig 284936 bp, 204 predicted proteins | sample MGYA00243007_ERZ508008 | MGnify/ENA primary metagenome ERZ508008 (study PRJEB26167, sample SAMN06115399) | human gut metagenome | host: Homo sapiens | place: China:Henan | collected 2016-06-23...
GCCACGATGTCTTCCAGATTGCGCCCCGAAAGGACGCCGTAGCGGTGGTCGCGGTCGTACTTCTCCACATCGAAATAGACCGATCCGTTCGACTCGTAGGCGTAACCCGCATCGAGAATCTTCTGCACGAAGGCCTCCTGCTCGATGATATGCCCCGAAGCCCGCGGCTCGATCGAGGGGCTGAGCACGCCCAGCGCATCCATCGCCCGATGGTAACGCTCCGTGTAGTAGTGCGCCACCTCCATCGGTTCGAGCTGTTCGAGCCGCGCCTTCTTCGTGATCTTGTCCTCGCCGTCGTCGGCGTCGTGTTCCAGATGCCCCACGTCGGTGATGTTGCGCACGTAGCGCACCTTGTAGCCGAGCGCTTGCAGATAACGGAACAGCAGGTCGAAGGTCACGGCCGGACGCGCGTGCCCCAGATGAGGATCGCCGTAGACCGTCGGCCCGCAGACGTACATGCCCACACGGGGCGGAGCCAGCGGCACGAACTCCTCCTTGCGGCGGGAAAGCGTATTGTATAAAACGAGTTTCGATTCCATAATCGCTGAAATTTCCGCAAAAATAGGAAATATTCTCTACAATTCCGCGATTTGCGGAGGTCGAATCGAAATTTGCATCCGGTCCTCCGTGCCGTGTGCGCTGGCGAAGCCGGTGGCGGGGACGAAACCCCTCGTTCGCCACCGCGCCGCGAAAAAGCGGACGGAAAGCGGCGAAAAGAATTTTGCGATCGGCTTGCCGGTTTGCGGAATTTATGCTAATTTTGTCACAGAGAATCCTGCGAAATGAAGAAGTCGGCATTCATACTCCTCTTCCTGCTGGCCTCCCTTCCGGCATTGATGAGCCGGGGAGCGGAAGCCGGCGCGGCGGCCGCTTCCGACCTTCGTCAGACGGTAAAGAATTCCTCGATCTCGGCACAGCACTCCGACTTCGTGGCCACGGAGACGTTCCAGCTCTCCGTGCCGGCTCCTTCGCGCGCCCTGCGCAAGTCGAACGAACGGTCGTCGCGTACGATCCACGAAATGCCGGTGCTCTATTGCGAACGGTACTTCGCATCCGTGCGCCACGACCTGTCGCAGTCCGTCGCCTCCTTACGGCCGGACGCGCACCGTCCGCTGCCGTCCCACAGCGCCGACTATCTCAAATTCGGCATTCTGGTCATTTAGCCATCCCTTTCCACTTCGACGACACGACACGCCCGCTCCCGAAGCGATCGTTCGTGTGTGCATCTACGGCTACCTGCGGGTCGGACTCCACCCGCCAGGCGGAATCTTGCGGGGCCGAACCTTCCCGACCGGAAGCGTCCCTCCCGCAGAGGAGGGGTTGCGGTCTCGGACGGAAACATGCGCCCCTGCGACAAATCCATTTTCACATCCATAAATACCGAACAGAAATGAACTTATCCTATATAATCGAAGAGACGCTGCTGATGGCGGGATTCACCTTCATCGTGGGAATCGCATTCGCCTATGCGCTCAAACTGACGACCTTCTTCTTCTCCCGCCTCAACGGGCACGACCTTCCCGTCCTGCTGCGGAAAAGCCGCATATGGGAACGCGCCTACCGCATGAACGTCGCCCACACCTACCGATACATCCGCTCGATCGCCCGCAACGACGACCCTCAGAAACGGCCTGCGGCAACGGACGCCTGCATGATCCGCACCATGCAGGAACTGGCCGAATACCATTTCGGTAATTCCGGAGAATCGAGTAAAGAAGACGGGAACATGAACGGTTTATACGAATTCCACCATGGAAAAATTTGATCTGAACAATATCTTCCAAGGCATTTCGACCCTGTTGCAGTCCGACCCGTCGATCATGTACGCCCGCATCGGACTGATCCTGCTCGGCATCCTGCTGGTCTATCTGGGACGCCGGGGCATCCTCGAACCGCTGGTAATGATCCCCATGGGACTGGGCATGGCAGCCGTAAACGCCGGCGTACTCATCATGCCCGGCGGCGTACAGGGCAATCTGTTCCTCGACCCGATGGTCACCGACACCGACCAGTTGATGAACATTCTGCAAATCGACTTCCTCCAACCGGTCTACACCTTCATGTTCAGTAACGGTCTGATCGCCTGCCTGATCTTCATGGGCATCGGGACGATGCTCGACATCAACTTCCTGCTGGCCAAGCCACTGCAAAGCATGTTCCTCGCGCTGTGCGCCGAGCTGGGTACGTTCGCCGTCGTACCGATCGCCTTCGCGATGGGGCTGAGCCCCAACGACAGCGCCTCGATCGCCATGGTGGGCGGCGCCGACGGGCCGATGGTGCTCTTCGCGTCGCTCAACCTCTCGAAAAGCATCTTCGTGCCGATCACCGTCGTAGCCTACCTCTACCTCGGACTCACCTACGGCGGCTATCCCTACCTGGTGCGTGCGATGGTTCCCAAACGGCTGCGCGCCATCAAGATGCAGCCGCCCAAGAAAGCGCCCAAACAGTACTCCGCAGCCACCAAAATCTCGCTGGCCGTGGTCATGTGCGTGATTCTCTGCCTGCTCTTTCCCGTGGCCGCTCCGCTCTTCTTCTCGCTCTTCATCGGCATCGTCATCAAGGAATCAGGACTCAAACACGTCTGCGACTTCATCAGCGGGCCGATGCTCTACGGCTCGACCTTCTTTCTGGGAATCCTGCTGGGGATTCTCTGCGACGCACATACGCTGCTCGACCCCACGGTGCTCAAACTCCTCGTGCTGGGCATCCTCGCCCTGCTGATTTCGGGCATCGGCGGCATATTGGGCGGTTATGCCATGTATTTCCTCAAACGGGGCAACTTCAACCCCGTCATCGGCATCGCCGCCGTGAGCTGCGTGCCCACGACGGCCAAGGTCGCCCAGAAGATCGTCTCGCACGACAACCCCTCGTCGTTCGTCCTGGCCGATGCGCTCGGCGCCAATATCACGGGCGTCATCACCTCGGCCATTATCGCCGCGATCTACGTGACCGTCGTCCCGCTGCTGTAAAATCCGACGAAACCCCTACATCATCAATATTCATCCGCGAGGCGGGGCCTGATTTCGGGCCCCGCCTTTTCCACCCGACGGACAGCCGAAAAAACCGCCTCCGCCTCCCTGTACGGCGGGAGAAAGACGACAACCCGAAAATTCGTCGGACAACCTGCCGCGCCCAGCCATCCGCAAGCCGAAGTCTCCGCCTCGCGAAAAATCGGGAAGAAGAACGGGCGGCGGATGCGCCGTAGACACTCCGCCCCGGCAATCGCAAAATAAATTTGCATCGCACCCGGCTTATTCGTATCTTTGGCTGCGCCGAAGATACTGCCGCACGGCTATGTGCAAATAAATTTGACATTGCACTCACTTATTCGTATCTTTGTCCGATTATATGCTTCATACCCTAAGACGATCCGCATGAAACGTTACAACCGTTGGAACAATATCGTGGGATGGGCGGTCTTCGCCGTCGCGGCGCTGACCTACCTGGCCACCATGGAACCTTCGGCAAGCCTCTGGGACTGCTCGGAGTTCATTGCCACCTCCTACAAGCTCGAAGTGGGACATCCGCCCGGAGCCCCGCTGTTCATGATGATGGCGCGTCTGGCCACGATGCTGGCACCCTCGACCGAGTACGTGCCGCTGATGGTCAACGCCATGAACTCGCTGGCGAGCGCCTTCTGCATCCTGTTCATGTTCTGGACGGTCACCCACCTCGGCCGCCGCATCTACTCGGCGCAGGGCCGCGAGCTGACCGACGCCAACATGTGGACCGTACTGGGTGCGGGCGCCGTCGGCGCGCTGGCCTACACCTTCACCGACACCTTCTGGTTCTCGGCCTACGAGGGCGAAGTCTACGCCCTCTCGTCGATGTTCACGGCGCTCGTGGTGTGGCTCATGCTCAAATGGGAAGACCAGGCCGACGAACCCCATGCGACGAGGTGGCTGATCCTGATCGCCTACCTCATGGGACTCTCGATCGGCATTCACATCCTCAATCTGCTGACCGTTCCGGCACTGGTCTACATCTACTATTTCCGCAAATACGCGACCGTGACCTTCAAGGGATTCTGCATCGCATCGGTCATCGCGCTGGCGATCCTCTGGTTCATCAACGGACTGATTATCCCCTACACGGTCTACATCGGGGCGATGGTCGACGTACTGTTCGTCAATACGTTCGGCCTGCCGGTCAACTCGGGCATCGCCGTCTTCGCACTGTCGCTCTTCGCCCTGCTCGGGTGGAGCGTGTGGTACACCCACCGCCGCGGCCGCGTGGTGTGGAACACGCTGCTGCTGGCCACCACGATGATCCTGCTGGGATACAGTTCCTACGCTACGGTCACGATCCGCGCGGCGGCCAATCCTCCGATGAACAGCAACGACCCGTCGAATCCCCATGCGCTCTTCTCGGTGCTCAACCGCGACCAGTACGGCGGCCGGCCGCTGCTCTACGGCGCCTACTACTCGGCGCCGGTCGAAAGCGTCGTCGAGTCGACGCGCTACTACATCGACGACGAAGGCCGCTATGCCACGGCCTCCTTCCCCACGGGCTACACCCACCCGCAGCAGTTCATGCACCTCTTCCCCCGCATGTGGAACTACGCCAAGAGCCCCGACGAATACAAACAGTGGGCAGCCTACCGCACCAAGGTGGAGACGCTGCGCGACGAGCAGGGCAACGTCCTGCGCGACGAGAAAGGGCAGCCGCTGCGCGGCGAGGTGCTCGACTACGGCACGAAGCGCACCTACGACGACGGCTACTCCGAGCCGCGCGTCATCACGGAGCCGACCTTTTTGGAGAATCTCAACTACTTCTTCTCCTACCAGCTCAACTACATGTACTGGCGCTATTTCCTGTGGAACTTCGTCGGCCGCCAGAGCGACATCCAGCCCGCCGGTTCGACGACGATCACCGACGGCAACTGGCTGTCGGGAATCGACGCGATCGACCGCATCTACCTGGGGCCGCAGGAGAATCTGCCGCGCGAAGTGGCCGACAACAAGGCGCGCAACACCTACTATTTCCTACCCTTCATTCTGGGCCTCATCGGGTTGATCTACCAGCTCAACCGCGACCCGAAGAACTTCCTGATCGTGCTGTCGCTCTTCGTGATGATGGGTATCGCGCTGGTGGTCTACTTCAACACCTCGCCCGGCGAACCGCGCGAACGCGACTACGTTTACGCCGGATCGTTCTACGCCTTCGCCATGTGGATCGGGTTCGGGGTGATGGCGTTCAAGGATCTCATCGTCCGCCTCACCAAGCGCGACGACCGCACGGCCGCCGTGGCGGCAACCGTCATCGGTCTCGTGGTGCCGGGCATTCTCTGCGCCGAGAACTGGGACGACCACGACCGTTCGGGCCGCACCTACGCCCACGACATCGGCTGGAACTACCTGCAATCGACGCTTCCCAACTCGATCATCCTCAACTACGGCGACAACGACACCTTCCCGCTGTGGCTCAACCAGGAGGTCGACGGCCTGCGCCCCGACGTGCGCATCATGAACACGAGCTATCTGGGCGGCGAATGGTACATCGACGAGATGAAGACCCGGGCCAACGAAGCCGCCGGCGTGCCCTTCACCCTGCCGCGCAGCAAATACTGGTACCGCAACGACTACGTGCCCGTCTACGAGCGCGTGAACCGTCCGGTGGAGGCGCGCGAAGCCATCGAGTTCTTCGCCAGCGACGACCAGCGCACCAAGGTGCAGCTGTCGGACGGTTCGTCGAGCGACTACCTCCCCTCGAAGACGCTCATGCTGCCCGTCGACAAGCAGAACGTCCTGCGTTCGGGCATCGTCGCAGAGAAGGACAAGGATCTGATCGTCGACACGGTCTATATCAAGCTGTCGGGCGACTACCTCAACAAGGGCGAGCTGATGATCGTGGACATGCTCTCGAACTACGACTGGACGCGCCCGATCTACCTCACGCAGCCCTACATCTTCCAAAAGTTCGGGCTGGTCGACTATCTGCAATTCGACGGCTACGCCTACCGTTTCGTGCCGATCCTCACGCCCTACCGTCAGGCGGGCGAAGTGGGACGCATCGACCCCGAATATGCCGTGCCGCTGCTGCTCGACGTCTTCCGCTACGGCAACCTCGACGACGAGAAGGTCTACTCCGACTACTTCACGCAGTACAACCTCTCGGCCGCCCGCGCCCGCGAAGCCTTCGCCCGCGTGGCCAAGGAGCTGATCCGCCGCGGCGACGAGAAGCCGAACTTCCCCGACAGCCTCGGCATCACCGAAGCCACCAACCGCGAGCTGGCGATCCGTCTGCTCGACGAGGGGATGCGCCGTATGCCGCCCGCGCAGGTGCGCTACACCTCGAACAACACGCTGCCCTTCATCGAAGCCTATTATGCGGCCGGCGCCGCAGACAAGGGCGACGCCCTGATGCTGGACTACGCCCGCAACCTGATGGAGTACGTCGACTATTACTTCCAGTTCGACGGCTGGCAATACGATTCGATCACCGACGCACTGGACGAGAAACTCGACCTGCTGGGCAACCTCTACTCGATGGCCGGTTACCTCAAACGCGACGCCGTGCTGACCGAGCTGAACGCCTACTACCGTTCGCTGGGCGTCACGGAGGAGGAGCTGATCCAGCCCGATTCGGCCCACCTCGACTACGAGGTCTCCGACACGGCCGCGGTGAATTGACGCTGCCGTAGAAGCGATGCAAGCCTCGTCTTTCGACGAGGCTTGCATCATTCGTTCCCGTGGCCGTACCGCGTCACTCCCGCCGCGTGAGGAACGACAACGCACGGCACTGCCCCCGGCGGCCGCCGCCGACCTCGCGCTCGACGATGCCGGTCACGACGTCGGCGGCATCGTGCCAACGGTTCGCGCGGAACTGCCGGCGGTAGGTCGTCAGGTGGGCGTAGAGCTCCGGCCAGCGCAGGTTCCAGCCGCGCGGCATCCGCAGCGTGTGGAGCACCGTGGCCGAGTTGGAGAGGATGCGCGCCTCCTTGTTGGCGCTCTGGTGGAACCACTCCACACGCACCGCAGGGGCCAGCCGCTGCACGGCGCGGGCGAATCCGCGGCCGCCGTTGTTGCTCTCGACAGCGGCCGTGCGCGTATCGCTGCGCAGCAACAGGTCGGCCACCAGTCCCTCGGTTACCTCCATGCCCTCGCGCGAATAGACCAGATCGGTGACGTAGATCGTCCCGTCCGTATCGACGGCATACGACATCGAGCAGAGGTAGTCGTTGCCCGTGTCGGCCGTATCGGTATAGTTGGCGCGGCGGACGATCTCGCGCGGCAAGGCGTCGTACTCGGCGAACTGGTCGCCGTAGAGCAATCCTTCGCGCACGGAGGGACGCCCCTGGTACATGCACTCGAAACGCAGCGGATCAAGCGCCCGCTTGGCGTGGAGCAACGCCGCGTCGTGCCGCGCGGGCCATAATGCCTCGCCCGCCGCACGGGGATCGATCGCGGAGGGCGGGGTCGTTTTGAGCGCTTCGAAATTGAGTGCCAGCCAGCCGTCGGCGGACACCCGCGCCAGATCCTCCCACGCACGCAGTTCGACCACCGGCTCGCGCTGTCGCAGCATCCCGATCAGATCCTCTTCGTGCCAGCGCGTGAAGACCAGCAGCTCGCGCGAGTCGTTGTGCATCCGCGTGCGCACCACCGAAGTGTACCACTCCCAGCAGTTCTCGCGCACGAGCGGCGAATTGGCCTCCATAGCATCCTTATAGAGGTCGTCGAGCAGGAAACAGTCGACGCGGTTGCCCGTGAGCGAACCCTCGCGGCCGACCGACAGCAGACTGCCCTCGTGCCCCACGATCTCGACTTCGTCGGCCGTGCGGATGTATTCGGGCGGTTTCGAGCCGCGCTTGATCGTCGTGTCGGGAAAGAGTTCGCCGTATTCGGCCGAGCAGAGGATGCGCTGCACGCGGCGGTTGAACTTCGACGCCAGCGACGCCGAATAGGAGGCGATGGCGATCCGCAAATCGGGATCGAGTCCCAACAGATAGGCCGGCAGCAGCGTCGTCGCCCCGACGCTCTTGCCGTGCTGGGGCGGCATGGAGATCATCAGGCGGCGGACGCGCCCTTCGGCGAAGGCTTCGAGCACGCGATAATAGGTGCGGTGGAACCACTCCAATTCCAGAAACGGATAGACTGCAAGTGCATAATCGGTAAAAGAGATCATCGACGAGAAATGAAAAATTAAGAATTGAAAATAATACTTTGCCGAGACGTTACGACATCCGTCCGCAACACTGCGGCGCCTTAGCGCCGCGCGGGCCGAAGCCTCCGCGGGCGGAGGCCCGCAATATGCGTGCTCCGCAGTCTTCGGTCCGCAGATAGGACAGGCCAATTCGCAAGCCGGTATCTTGGGGAAATAAATCATCCTGTTTGCGCGCAGCGCACCGCAAACTCCGCCAGGCGAAATACAGTTTTGAAAGTCTCGCTCTTCGGTCGCAGCCGAAGAGCGGCAGCCCGCAGCCGCCCCATGCGGAGGGCTGCATCGTCCCGCCTATGGCGTCCGACGCGTCCTTCGCCGGCTGCGGACTGACAAAGGAGGGCGCCTATCATCCGTAACGCGTAGGTATCGCGCGGGCCGAAGTCTCGCCCACAGAGCCCACTCCAAAGGAAGCACTCCGCAGTCTTCGTCCCGCAACGCATCGGACAAACAGCCTGACGCTTCCACATTGATCTTCACATCAGAACCCACAATAACTAAACATTCCGCCGCCGGCATCCCCGCCCCCCCCCTACCGGACGATGCGCCGAAACCGCCCGGCAGGACGAGCGCCATTTGACCGAGAACAGGATAAAAATCCGGCAGCCTCGACCGGATGTCGAAGCTGCCGGCGGCAGACCTTCGGGACGACGGCCCCGACGGGCGGTCTGCACAGGAACCGGTTTCATCGGGCCGGGCGCACCCCTGTACGGGCGGGCCGGACGAGAACACGGCACCGAAGGCGAAGGTCGGGAGCCGTCGCTCCCGGAGCGGGAACAGCGACCTTCGCCGATGAGACTACACGAGCAGGCAGGGCCGCAGTTCGGCGAACGAAAAATCGTTGAGCACCTCCCCGTCGGCTGTCACGGTGTGGAATTCCCACCACACGGGAACCACGTCCGTAAGCCGTCGGCGACACCCTTCGGGCCAACGGTCGTCGCTGCGGTAGAGAACGAGCGACGCCGTCAACCTGCACAAGGTCTCCCCGACCGCACACTCGACGCTTCCCGAATAGAAACCGCCGCCGCCGAACGCTTCGCGCAACCGGATCGCAATCTCATCGTAAAGTTCGGATGAAACTTGAAACATGGCAAGGAAAAGATTTTAAGGTGTTTTTTGTTTTTTATAAATAAATAGTTTAACTTTGCGAAGACAAATATAGGTTCAAATATTTGATTTTACAATAAAAAGTTCAATTATTTGTATCGATTTTTCTAATAAAATTGCCATGAATCAACGGGTAAAACTGATACGGAAAGAGCTCGGAATGACGCAAGAGCAACTGGCCCAACATCTTGGGATTGGGAAAGCCGCACTCTCGATGATCGAAACAGGCAAGGCGGCGCTCTCGTCGCGCAATCGCAACATTCTGGTTCAGGAATTGAACGTAAACCCCGACTGGCTCGAAACGGGCAAGGGCTGCATGTTCAACGCCGAACCCGGCCTGACCTCCTACCTGCACCGCACGGACAACTCGCTGCCGTTGCAGAGCGTGCCGCTCTATTCGATCGAGGGGACGGCGGGGCTCGTGCCGCTGTTCAGCGACCAGGCGCAGCTCAAACCCGTCAATTTCATCCACATCCCCAACCTCCCCAAATGCGACGGCGCGATCTACATCGTGGGCGATTCGATGTATCCGCTGCTCAAAAGCGGCGACATCGTCCTCTACAAGCAGCTGCACGACATCGGCGACGTCTTCTGGGGCGACATGTATCTGTTGTCGATCGACATCGACGGCGAGGAGTACGTCACGGTGAAATACATCCAGAAATCCGACCGCAAAGGCTACGTGAAGCTCGTCAGCCAGAATCCCCACCACGCCGACAAAGAGGTCGAGATCGCCCGCATCCGTGCACTGGCGCTCGTCAAGGCCAGCATCCGGATGAACTCCATGCGCTGAGACCCGAACCGTCGGGCCGAACGGCGACGGATGCGGAGCCGCACCGAAAGACGCGGCTCCGCATCGGACACCGGCACCCGCAGCAATCCGATGCGGAATGCTGTTCCTCGCTGCGACGAAGAAGTCCCGGAACCTACGACACGCGAAAAGACGAACCCGCAAAAAGAGATATGCCCCGAATATTCGGGGCATATCTCAATTATTGCCGGACGGAGCGTTATTTCGCACGGACGCAACGTACCATCATCGAATTGGCCTGGCTCGTACCGCCGCTGGAAACCATAGGCTTGCCGGTCGCGGTATTCGACCACGCCAGATAACGGGCCTTCCCTGCATCGCCCGCGTCCGACGACCACATCAGCGAGGCTGTGGGAAGCATCAGGGATGATCCCGTACTCTGTCCGCTCGGTACGAGGTAGACATCCTGCTCGCCGTCGCTGCACAACCGGTAGGTATCGACAACGAATTCCTTCGAACCTTCGGATGTAAGTTCGATCAATTCATCGGCTGTCGGCATCCGCCACGTGCCGGCGGGAGCCACCAGCGAGCAGGGATCGGTATCGCCATACGGAATGTCGGCATACGCCATCTCCGTCGCAGTCGGCCCATACACCACACCGCCATACTTCGGTTTGGATTCAAGCGGGTCAGGCAGGGCGAAACCGTACTGACTCTTATACTTGAAATACATTCCGCGCTCCTTCGGGGCCGCAAAGACATAAGCGCCGTCCCTGACGGTCAGATACCCTTCGCTCCATACGACCGAGTAGACCAGCGGTACGACCTGTTTTCCCTGCTTCACGGTCTTCTTCGTATCCACGCCGTTGACCCAGATCGAGAGCGTGCGCTCCTCGCCGGTATTCTCCGGAATGGCGATTTCGACGGTCGGATTCTCCTTCGAACCGGTACCCGACCACTCGCCGCCGTCGCTGCCCTTGACCACGACGGGGAACGAAGCCATGTCGCTGTCGCAGGTCACGCTCAGCGTGAAGGCTCCGTATTCGGCCGAAGCCGGCGTATGGGAGACATAGAGCGCATAATCGGTCATTGCGGGCTGTACGAATTCGACGCCTGTATAGATATGGTTGACGAAGAGGCGCAATGTCCGGTCCTGCTTCGTATCGTTCTTCGGGATACCCACCGACACCTGCGGCCGGGCGTCCGTAGCCCCCGTCTGCGTAAGGGTGCCGTCGTCGCCCCATACGGTGACATCGTAGTAGGTGAAGGCACCCGGATCGGTCTCCACGTTCAGCGAGAAGGCCTTGTAATCGACCGTTTCGGGCAGGGTGTGCATGACGTACTTCGGCTGCGGAACGTTCCGCACGCAGCGCACCATGGCCATGTTGGTACCGACCGCATCGTAATCCAGGAGCGAATATCCTATCTCGCCGTTCAGCGAATAGATCACGCCGTTGCCGTGGAAATCGCCGCCCAAGCCCCAATAACCACCGAACGTCGACTTTCCGACGGACGTACCGGTTTCGGTGCTCATGACACCGCAATAGGGCAGGAAGAGCGATACGCCCGTATAGCCCATTCCCGTAACGCCGTCCTGCGTGCGCTGTACGTCCTCGCCGTAGTAAAGTTCCGAAAGTTCTGCGTAAGTCGGCATTCGCAGAGCGGGATCGATGAGGCTGCAAGGATCGACGCCTTCGTTCTGGGGAATCGCATCGATCGCGATCTGCACCGGAGCGGGCGTATAGGCCGTCCCGGCATAGGTCGCTTCGTCCGACGGCACGCCGTAACCGCTCTCATGACGGAAGAAGAGGCCCGAATCCGACGGTTTGTCGGCCAGTACGAACCGGTCGTTCTTGACCGAGACATTGCTCTTAGTCCAGTAGAAACCGCCGAGCAGCTCCATGCCGGCCTGCTGCTTCGCCTCGACGACCTTCGTCCACACGGGCGTCTGCGACGCAGCGGCCGTCTCGAAGATCACGTCGACCTCCTTCTCCGAATAGTTGGCGCCGATATGCACGGCCACGCTCTCCGTGGGTTCGTTGACGGCAACCGGCTCGCCCACCGCTTCGCCCACCGTCAAGCGGTACTGCCACGGTTCGAACTGCGGCGTGGCACGGGTCTCGATCTTCGTGCGGAACTTCACTTCGTAGTCACCGCCGGCGAAGGGTACCGACGCGGGAATGGTCGTCGACTCGAACTCCGTCACCTCGTATTCCTTCCTGCCCGCCTCCTGCTTCGCCTCGACGATCTTCGTCCACACGGGCGTCTCGGCCACCTCGGCCATCTCCACGATCACGGCACGCTCCTCGACGCTCTCACTGGCGTCGATATGTATGCCGATCTTCTCGGTCGGTTCGGTCACCTCGACCGCATCGCCGACCGCATCGCCCAGCGTCACGCGATACTGCCATGCGACGAACAGCGGCGCAGCCGCACGGGTCTCGACCTCCAGCCGGAACAGCACGTCGTAATCGCCGCCGCCGGCAGGAACCGTCGCCGGAATAGTCGTCGACTCGAACTTGGTCACCTGGTAATCTTTCAGCGAACCCTCCTGCGTCGCCTCGACGATCTTCGTCCACGTCTCGGCCTTCACCCCGAAGGCCATCTCGACCGCCACGCCGCGCTCTTCCTTGCTGCGGTTAGGCGGAATCGTAATCGCGATTTCGGTCGTGGGCTTCGTGACCGTCACCGCGTCGCCCACCACGTCGCCGAGCGTCAGGCGATAAGCCCACGGTTCGAAGGTCGCGCCCGTCGAGCGCGTCTCCGTCCTGATGACGAAGGTCAGTTTATACCCCCCCCCTTCACCGGGAATCGAGGCCGGAATCGTACTCGATTCGAACTGCGTGACCTGATAGGCCTGCGGTTCCGGCTGATCGTCGGTCTTGTCGTCCGAACAGGCGGCGAAACCGCACAGCGAAACGCAACACAAAAGCGCCGATAGTCTGAAATTTTTCATAGGCTTCAACATAAATTTTGATGATTGAAATTCATTTTCCCTCTTCCGCGTCCGGCATACCGCAGCCTGCGAGCGTCCCTGCCCGAGACGGAACCCGCCCGCCGTTCCGGACTCGAAAAGAGAGAGTTGTTAAATGTACGACAAATTATCCGGCCCGACAACGATATAAAGATATATCATAAAAACGCATCCGCTATCTAAACGGATAATACATCGGCCGAACGGCCGTTTTAAAGGAATATTCTCCCGAAAAGCGCTCCGCTCGTTCCGAATCGTAAGCTGAATAAGGAAGATCCGGTAAAAACCGTCCGTCCCGAATCCGGAAAGTTTCGGACAATCAACGGCTTCGGATCGCTTTCGAATTACGGAACGGACCTTTTGCAAACCGTGCGCCGAAAGGAAGTTCGTCTGCGTCAATCTTTCTCCGGCTATGGCATTGGCATGGCCGGAGAAAGCGCAACCCCATACATCTTAACGAAAAACATGCGACCCGAGCCACACCCGTTCGCTAAATCCATAAAAACGAAATCACGATAAATAAATATCGTGCTAAAAAATCGCAAATTTGCAGTCGGACGACTCATATAGCCCTCCGAATAAATAAAAATAATCAATAATTATTTCTCCGTGGGCAGGAGGGCCGGACAGAGGAATTCCCGCCGGAAAACACGCCGTTTCCCTTTCCAGGCCGACGCGAACGGTGCGAATCGCAAGCGAATGAACCGGCCGATATATTTTAAATAATTTAACGAACAAAAGGCTCGATAAAAAACTGAGGCAGGAAAAGAGCGTCCGTTTTTCAGTTTCGCCGTGCCAATATGCCGGAAATTTTATATATTTGCCCACGGTTTACCCATCCTGCAACAAGGCCGGCGGATACCGTTTCCGGCCGGAAAACCTCGTCGAAAGAGGCGATTCCCGAAGAGGCGCCCCTCCCATTCGACGCCTTCCGGAAAGGAACCCCGCCGGAAGTGCTGGATACAAAACGTGAAAACAAACCATTCATTTAACGATAAAGCGATGAATCAAGAGCATGTACAAGAGCTTCAAGACGTCGTCATCCGCTTCTCGGGCGATTCGGGCGACGGAATGCAGCTCACGGGGACGCTTTTCTCCGACACCTCGGCGCTCATGGGCAACGGCATCTCGACCTTTCCGGACTACCCCGCCGAGATTCGTGCGCCGCAGGGAACCGTGGCCGGAGTATCGGGCTTCCAGGTCCATTTCGGCGCACGGCGCGTCATCAACCCCGGCGACTACTGCGACGTACTGGTAGCGATGAATCCCGCGGCACTCAAAGCCAACCGCCGTTGGCTCAAAGCGGGAGCGACGGTCATCATCGACGGCGATTCGCTCACCGAAACCAATCTGCGCAAGGCCGGTTTCACGACCGACGATCCGATCGCGGAACTGGGACTCGACGGTCACAACCTCGTCGTGCCCGGCATCACGACCATGACCCGCGAGGCGCTCAAAGAGCTGGAACTGGACAACAAGTCGGTGGTCAAGTGCAAGAACATGTTCGCGCTGGGCATCTGTTTCTACCTCTTCCACCGTCCGGAGGACCACGCCAAGAAGTACCTCGACTCGAAATTCGCACGCAAAAACCCGCTCATCGCCGAGGCCAACAAACGGGCTATCGACGCGGGCTACAACTTCGCAGCCAATACCCACCAGTTCGCCAACACCTATGCCGTACCGGCCGCACCGCTCGAAAAGGGCACCTACCGCTCGATCAACGGCAACGTCGCCACGGCATGGGGACTGATGGCCGCCGCCGAAAAGGCGGGGCTACCGCTCTTCTGCGGCTCCTACCCCATCACGCCGGCCACGGTGATTCTCGAAGAGCTGGCCAAGCACAAGGAGCTGGGCGTGAAGACCGTGCAGGCCGAAGACGAGATCGCCGGCATCTGCACGGCCATCGGCGCCGCCTTCGCCGGCAATTTCGCCGTCACGACGACCTCCGGCCCGGGACTTTCGCTCAAAAGCGAAGCGCTCGGTCTGGCCGTCATGGCCGAACTGCCGCTAGTGGTGGTCGACGTCCAGCGTGGCGGCCCGTCGACGGGTCTGCCGACCAAGACCGAACAGAGCGACCTGATGCAGGCGCTCTACGGCCGCAACGGCGAGTGTCCCGTGGTGGTGCTCGCAGCCTCGACGCCCGGCGACTGCTTCCGTTTCGCTTTCGAAGCGGGCAAGATCGCCATGGAGCACATGACGCCCGTGATCCTGCTCACCGACGGATTCATCGCCAACGGTTCGCAGCCGTGGCGCATCCCGCAGATGAGCGACTACCCCGCCATCTGTCCGCCCGTGGTCGAACCGCACCCCGAGGGCGAGGCGTTCATGCCCTATGCCCGCGACGCCCGCCACGTCCGCGGCTGGGCCTTCCCGGGCAAGGCGGGCCTCGAACACCGCATCGGCGGCCTCGAAAAACACTGTCTGAAAGGGTGTATCTCCTACGAACCGGCCAACCATCAGGAGATGGTGCGCACCCGCGCTGCCAAGGTAGCGGCCGTGGCGGACGACCTGCCGCGTCAGGAGGTCATGGGCGCGGCCGAAGGCGACCTGCTGGTGATCGGCTGGGGCGGTACGCGCGGCAACGTGCAGAGCGCCGTGGAGCAGTTGCAGGAGGAGGGCAAGCGCATCTCGTTATGCCACTTCAACTACATCCACCCGCTGCCGCACGGCGTGCGCGAGATCCTCGGCGGTTTCCGCCGCATCGTCGTCTGCGAGCTCAACGAAGGGCAGCTGGCCTCCTACCTGCGCCAGCAGTTCCAGGAATTCCGCTTCGGGCAATACAACAAGTGCGAGGGCCTGCCCTTCACCGTCGTGGAACTGAAAGAGGAATTCAACCGGATTTTGAACGAGAAATAGATAACAAGCTCATGGCAACATACAACTACACACCCGCCGCAGAAGCCTCCCTTTTCAAAGGGAGGTTTGGAGGGTTTGTCGATATTCAAGCGAAGCGGTTTGAAATCGGCTCGATGCTGCCGACCGATAAACGTACAATCCGAAAATAACGATTATGGCAACATACAACTACACACCCGCCGATTTCAAATCGGATCAAGAGGTCAAATGGTGTCCCGGATGCGGCGACCACGCGGTGCTGAACGCCGTGCAACGCGCCATGCCCGAAATCGCCGATGCGCTCGACACGCCGCACAACCGGTTCGTCTTCATTTCGGGCATCGGCTGCTCGTCGCGCTTCATCTACTATATGAAGACCTTCGGGTTCCACACGATCCACGGCCGCGCCAATGCCGTGGCCACGGGCGTCAAGGTCGCCAATCCCGACCTGAGCGTCTGGGTCTGCACCGGCGACGGCGACTCGCTGGCCATCGGCGGCAACCACTTCATCCACGCCATCCGGCGCAACGTCGATCTCAACTGCATCCTCTTCAACAACGAGATCTACGGACTGACCAAAGGGCAGTACTCGCCCACGACCAAGCTGGGCAAGGTCACCAAGACCTCGCCCTACGGCACGATCGAAAAGCCGTTCAATCCCGGCGAACTGGCCATCGGCGCCAAGGCGACCTTCTTCGCCCGAACGGTGGACGCCGACGTCGAGCTGACCAAGTCGTGCCTGCTGGCCGCCGCACGCCATCAGGGGATGTCGGTGGTCGAATGTCTGGTCAACTGCGTGATCTTCAACAATAAGACACACGCCGATTTCGCCGGCGACAAAGCCACCCGCGCCGAACGCACGATCGTGCTGCGCCACGGCGAGAAGATGCTCTTCGGCGCGAACCGCGACAAGGGCCTCGTGCGCGAGAACGGCAAGCTGAAAGCGGTGACCGTCGGCGAAGACGGGTACACGATCGACGACGTTCTCACGCACGACGCACACGAGCGCGATACCTCGCTGCATCTGATGCTCGCGGCGATGAAATACCCCGACATGCCGGTGGCCGTCGGCGTGATCCGCGAGGTGGAGGACACGCACGTCTACGACCGCAAGGTGGCCGAACAGGTCGCCGAAGTCCGGAACTCCAACCCGATCCGCTGCATGGACGACCTGCTCCACGCGGGCGAGACGTGGGAGATCGGATAAACGCGCAATCACCGATGAAAAACGGGGCGGCGGACGACGGATGTCCGCCGCCCCCGTTTTTCTGCGAACAGTTCCGGCCTGCGGCGCGCCTCCTGCCGAAGAGAAAGAATCCACAGACCCGTCCCAAAGAGCGGAAAAACCGGAAGTTACGATTTATAACCGGCCGTACCTGCCTCCTTCCGGCCACTCGTTCGACGACGGACGTACCGCTTCCGCCGCCGAAGAATATTCCGGCACGCCCGCTTCCGGCACGCTCGCCGGAGACGATTTCCGAGGCCGACCTCACAACGACTCCAATACTTGCTATAAATCAATAAAATAGCACCCAATCCCAAATTAGTTCCGATTACGAGAAGATACCGCGGAAGGGATATTCTCCCACGGCATTCCACCCCGTCCGCCGCCGAAATGCTGTCGACGCACGACGTTCGTAGGCCGGATGGATTCGGTGCCGGAAAGAAAACAGACGGAATTTCGTCGCACCGAAACGGGATCGTATTATTATTCGAAACTTCACGGAAAATATTTTTGAAATTCTTGAATAATTTATATATTTGCAAATGAATGAATGGATTACGAAACTATATATAGTTTCATTTCGTGCCTAAGCAGGATGATATTTTATAAATTTAGCATCTGTTTCACCCGTTTCAGTTACGAATCGTTATCAAAATCCGCCGAACCGGCCATTTCGCACGCCGGCGACGAACGATCGGGCGACAAGGTTCACCCTTTCGGAAATACATGACATCCGGCCGGGGCCGGCTGCGGAGATTCCGGCAGGCTTCGGCTTCTTCGCAGCGGAAAGAGCGGACTCCGACAGCGGGAGGCCCAGCGGATACGGGCGGACACACGGCTTTTTGCAGGAAAACACGGATTCGGAGCGATCGAACGATCGCCCGACATCAGAAGACCGACAGAATATGAGTGAGAGATTGTACATTTTCGACACCACGCTCCGCGACGGCGAGCAGGTTCCCGGCTGCCAGTTGAACACGATCGAAAAGATCGAGGTCGCCAAGTTGCTGGAAAGCCTCGGCGTGGACATCATCGAGGCGGGATTCCCGATCTCCAGCCCAGGAGACTTCAACTCCGTGCTCGAAATTTCGAAGGCCGTCTCCGAGCCGACGATCTGCGCGCTCACGCGCGCCGTACGCAAGGACATCGACGTAGCGGCCGACGCCCTGCGGCTGGCCAGGCACAAGCGGATCCACACCGGTATCGGCGTCTCGCCCCAGCACATCTACGACAAACTGCGTTCGACGCCCGAAAAGATACTCGAAACGGCTGTCGACGCGGTAAAATACGCCAAACGCTACGTCGAAGACGTGGAGTTCTACGCCGAAGACGCCGGCCGGGCCGAACCCGAATACCTCGCCCGCGTGGTCGAAGCGGCCATTGCGGCCGGCGCCACGGTGGTCAACATCCCCGACACGACGGGCTACTGCCTGCCGCAGGAGTACGGAGCGAAGATCCGCTATCTGGTCGAACACGTCGCCAACATCGACCGTGCGATCATCTCCACCCACTGCCACAACGATCTGGGCATGGCGACGGCCAACACGCTGAGCGCCGTTCTCAACGGCGCCCGACAGGCCGAGGTAACGATCAACGGCATCGGCGAACGGGCGGGCAACACCTCGCTCGAAGAGGTGGTGATGACGCTGCGCTGCCACCGCGAACTCGACATCGACACGCGCATCAACTCGCAGCTCATCACCAAGGCCTCGCATCTGGTGTCGAGCCTGATGAACATGCCCGTGCAGCCCAACAAGGCGATCGTCGGACGCAACGCCTTCGCCCACTCGTCGGGAATCCACCAGGACGGCGTGCTCAAACACCGGCAGACCTACGAGATCATCGACCCGCAGGACATCGGGCTCAACGAATCGGTCATCGCCCTGACGGCCCGCAGCGGCCGCGCGGCACTGGTGCACCGGCTCGAACTGCTGGGTTACGACCTCACGCCGGAAGAACTGAACGCCACCTACGACAAGTTCCTCGCGCTGGCCGACCGGAAAAAGGAGATCCACGACTACGACCTGCTCTACCTGGTAGGCGACATCGACCGCATCCGCAAACAGTCGATCGCGCTCAAATTCCTGCAAGTGACCACCGGAACCCTCGTTCCGACGGCCACCGTCGTACTGAAATTCGGCGACCACGAACGCATGTCGATCGCCACGGGAAACGGACCGGTCGACGCGGCCGTCTCGGCCATCAAGAAGCTCGTCAACGAGCGGGTCACCCTCTCGGAGTTCCTGATGCAGGCCGTCACGCGCGGCTCGGACGACGTGGGGCGCGTCCACGTACAGGTCGAATGCGGCGAACGCACCGTGCACGGCTTCGCAGCCCACACCGATACGACGCGCGCGTCGGTCGAGGCATTTCTCGACGCGCTGCGCGTGCTGAACGTCACCGAACGCAAAGAGAAGGAGGAGTAGCATGGGACGGACGCTTCTGGACAAAATCTGGGATGCGCACACGGTGCGCACCGAGGAGGGCGGCCGCACGGTGCTCTACATCGACCGGCAGTACATCCACGAGGTAACCTCGCCCGTGGCCTTCGCCGGACTCGCGCGGCGCGGCGTCGGCGTGGTACATCCCGACCGCATCACCGCCACGGTCGACCACAACATCCCCACCGTCGACCAGCACCTCCCCATCGCCGAGCCTCAGTCGCGGCATCAGGTCGAGACGCTGCGCGCCAACTGCGCCCGCTACGGCATCGAGCACTTCGGCATGGGCGATCCGCGGCAGGGGATCGTACACATCATCGGCCCCGAACTGGGGCTCACGCAGCCGGGCATGACGATCGTCTGCGGCGACAGCCACACCTCCACGCACGGCGCGCTGGGGGCCGTCGCCTTCGGCGTGGGAACCTCCGAAGTCGAAATGGTACTGGCCAGCCAGTGCATCCTGCAAGGCAAGCCGCGCGCGATGCGCATCACCGTCGACGGCACGCTGCCCTCGGGCACGGAGGCCAAGGACATCATTCTCCACATCATCGCGCGCATCACCGCTTCGGGCGGAACCGACCATTTCATCGAATTCGCCGGCGAGGCGATCCGCTCGCTCTCGATGGAGGGACGCATGACGGTATGCAACATGAGTATCGAGTGCGGCGCCCGCGGCGGCATGATCGCCCCCGACCAGACGACCTTCGACTACCTGCGCGGACGCGAACGCGCGCCGCAGGGCGAGGCGTTCGACGCCGCCGTAGCGCGGTGGCGGGAACTTTACAGCGATGCCGACGCACGTTTCGACCGCGAATACCGGTTCGACGCCGCCGAGATCGCACCGATGATTACCTACGGGACGAATCCCGGCATGGGGATGGCCGTCGACGCGGCGATTCCCGCCGACGCCGATCCCAAAGCGCTGGAATATATGGGATTCGATGCCGGCGAACGGCTGCTGGGCAAACCCGTCGACTACGTTTTCGTCGGCAGCTGCACCAACGGCCGCATCGAAGACCTGCGGCGTTTCGCCCGTCTGGTCGAGGGACGGCGCAAAGCTCCGGAAGTGACGGCATGGATCGTCCCCGGCTCGAAGGCCGTGGAGGCCGCTGCGAAGGCCGAAGGACTGGATCGGATTCTCGCCGCCGCAGGATTCGAACTGCGCCAGCCGGGCTGCTCGGCCTGTCTGGCGATGAATGCCGACAAGATTCCCGCCGGCAAGTACTGCGTCTCGACCTCCAACCGCAATTTCGAAGGGCGTCAGGGGCCGGGAGCACGCACGCTGCTGTCGGGCGTCGCCGTAGCGGCGGCCGCCGCCGTCAGCGGCCGGATCGCAGACCCGCGGGAGCTGTTCGGGTTCCCGCCGGACGATTGAAAACGAACGTTACAAACGAACCTTTTCGATAAGCCGAGTGCAGAGCCGAACGAAGTTCGGACTATGCCGAGGCGAGAAAAGGAGGAAAGAAATTCAACCCTTTTCGATAAGCCGAGCGCAGAGCCGAACGAAGTTCGGACTATGCCGAGGCGAGAAAAGGTGCACGAATGTGAACCTTTTCGTTAAGCCAAATGAGCAAAACCGCACTTGCGCGAGCTCTGCCGAGGCGAGAAAAGGACTGCTGAAAAACAAACGCGTAATACAATGGCTATTCCCAAATTCACGACCTTCACTTCGGGGGCGGTGCCCGTCGAGGCGGAGAACATCGACACCGATCAGATCATTCCGGCGCGCTTCCTGAAAGCGACCGAACGCAAGGGATTCGGCGACAATCTTTTCCGCGACTGGCGCTACGACGCCGAGGGGCGTCCGATCGCCGCATTCCCGCTCAACGACCCGCGTTACGAGGGGCGGATTCTCGTCGCGGGCCGCAACTTCGGCTGCGGCAGCTCGCGCGAACATGCCGCCTGGGCGCTGGCCGACTACGGCTTCCGCGTGGTGGTGTCGAGTTTCTTCGCCGACATCTTCCGCAACAACGCCCTCAACAACGGCCTGCTGCCGCTGCGCGTGAGCGACGACTTTCTCGCCGCGATCTTCGACGACCTGCGCCGCGATCCGGCATCCCGCTTCACGGTCGATCTGGAAGCGCAGACGCTGACCGCCCTCTCCGACGGCCGCAGCGAGCGGTTCGAGATCGACGCCTATAAAAAGAAATGCCTGCTCAACGGCTACGACGACGTGGACTACCTGCTGAGCATCGCCGACCGGATCGAGGCGTTCGAAGCCTCCCGACGATAACATCCTCACGAGACCAAACAACCTGCAACGACTATGGATATCAACATCGCTCTTTTGCCCGGCGACGGCATCGGCCCGGAGATCATCGCCGAAGCCACGAAAGTACTCGACCGCACGGCGGCGAAATTCGGCCACCGCATCCGCTACACCGAGGCGCTGGTAGGCGCCGCGGCGATCGACGCCACCGGCAATCCCTACCCCGACACGACCCACTGCATCTGCCGCGAGGCCGACGCCGTGCTGTTCGGCGCCATCGGAGATCCCAAATACGACAACAACCCCAAAGCGAAGGTTCGTCCCGAACAGGGGTTGCTGCGTATGCGCAAGGCCCTGGGGCTCTTCGCCAACCTGCGTCCGGTGACGGTCTACGAACCGTTGGTCGACCGTTCGCCGCTCAAAGCCGACGTGGTGCGCGGCACGGATTTCATCTGCGTGCGCGAGCTGACGAGCGGCATCTATTTCGGACGGCAGGGACGCGACCGGCACGACACGCGCGCCTACGACACCTGCACCTACACGATCGACGAGATCGAACAGGTGCTTCGCGTCGCCTTCCGGCTGGCCGGGACACGGCGGCGGCACCTCACGGTAGTCGACAAGGCCAACGTGTTGGAGACGTCGCGCATGTGGCGCGAAACGGCCCAGCGCACCGCCTGCGAATATCCCGACGTGACGGTCGATTTCATGTTCGTAGACAACGCCGCGATGCAGATCATCCGCCGGCCGACCGATTTCGACGTGATCGTGACCGAGAACATGTTCGGCGACATCCTGACCGACGAAGCCAGCGTCATCAGCGGTTCGCTGGGAATGCTCTCGTCGGCGAGCATCGGCGCGAAGTGCGCTCTGTTCGAACCCGTCCACGGATCGTATCCGCAGGCGGCGGGCAAGGACATCGCCAACCCGATGGCCGCCGTCCTCTCGGCCGCCCTGCTGCTGGAACACCTGGGCCTCGGAGCCGAAGGCAGGGCCGTGCGCAAGGCGATCGACCGCACCCTCGCCGCGGGTGTCGTCACCGAGGACCTCACCGCCCCGGGCCAGCGCAGCTACCGCACGTCGGCAGTCGGGGATTTCATCGCCGCGCAGATATGAGCGCCCTTCCGGCAGCGACCGGACGACGGATCGTAATCCCCGAATCGGAACCGACGGAGTTCCCGTGCGGCACGATCGGCCGAAAAAGGGTTTAGCCGGTTCCGTACGCCGGTTACGGATTGTAACCAAACGAGCGGAATCGGAATAAAATAAAAACCTCCGTCGAAAACTTTCCGATTGATTGTTATGTTATTATATTTTTTTACGAATTAGCTTGGTAATGTAATTTTATATTCCTACTTTTGCTTCGTAACCAGCAACCGGATACGGTACATGCACACGTTGAACCATACATATATCCACGTCATTAATTTGCTGCTCGTCGTCACGGAATCATGACGGGAGAAGGGTGGTTTATATGTATATGAATAGACGAAGCCTTTCTCCCCCGAGAGAAGGGCTTCGCCGTTTAAAAGGGAAACACGAAAAAAAGGAGCCGTTTTCGTCAAGCCGAATGAGCGGAGCCGCACTTGCGGAAACCGCGCCGCGGCGGGAAAACGACTGTTGAAAACGAACGGACAACCATGAAACATCCACTCAGAAGCGCCGTGACGACGACCGGTCGTCGGATGGCCGGAGCCCGAAGCCTCTGGCGCGCCAACGGCATGCGCGAGGAACAGTTCGGCCGGCCGATCATCGGCATCGCCAATTCGTTCACGCAATTGGTCCCGGGCCACGTGCACCTGCACGAGATCGGCCAGCAGGTCAAACAGCGCATCGAAGCGTGCGGCTGTTTCGCTGCCGAGTTCGACACCATCGCCGTCGACGACGGAATCGCCATGGGACACGACGGGATGCTCTACTCGCTCCCCTCGCGCGAAATCATCGCCGACAGCGTCGAATACATGGCCAACGCCCATTGCATCGACGCACTGGTGTGCATCAGCAATTGCGACAAGATCACGCCCGGGATGCTGATGGCCGCCATGCGGCTCAACATCCCGACGGTCTTCGTTTCGGGCGGGCCGATGGAAGCGGGCCGTTTCGGCGACCGCGACGTCGACCTGATCGACGCGATGGTGATGGGCGCCGACGACCGTTGCAGCGACGAGGAGGCGGCACGCATCGAACGCTGCGCCTGCCCGGGCTGCGGGTCGTGTTCGGGGATGTTCACCGCCAACTCGATGAACTGCCTCACCGAAGCGCTGGGACTCTCGCTGCCGGGCAACGGCACGATCGTCGCCACGCACGTCGCGCGCCGCCGGCTGTTCGAAGAGGCCGCCGCGCTCATCGTCCGCAACGCCGAACGCTACTACTTCGAAGGCGACGACTCGCTGCTGCCGCGCTCGATCGCCACGAAGGCGGCCTTCGAGAACGCCATGTCGCTCGATATCGCCATGGGCGGCTCGACCAACACCGTGCTGCACCTGCTGGCCGTGGCCCACGAGGCGGGCGTGGACTTCACGATGCACGACATCGACCGCCTCTCGCGCAAGGTACCCGTGCTGTGCAAGGTCGCACCCAACTCGCACTACCATATCCAGGATGTCAACCGCGCCGGAGGCATCCTCTCGATCCTGGGAGAACTCGACCGCGCGAAACTCGTCGACACCTCCGTGCGGCGGATCGACGGCCGCACGCTGGGCGAGGCGATCGCCGCCTGCGACCTGCGCAGCGCGACGGTGGGCGACGACGCCCTCGGCCGCTGGCGAAGCGCCCCCGCCGGCAAGGGCGACCGGCAGCTGGGCGTACAGGACACCCGCTACGAAACGCTCGACACCGACCGCGCGGCGGGCTGCATCCGCGACACGGAGCACGCCTATTTCCGCGACGGAGGGCTGGCCGTGCTGACGGGCAACATCGCCCGCTGCGGCTGCGTCGTCAAGACCGCCGGCGTCGACGAAAAACTGCTGCTCTTCCGCGGGCCGGCCCGCGTCTACGAATCGCAGGAGCAGGCCATGGAGGGGATTCTCGGCGACGAGGTACGGCCGGGCGAGGTAGTCGTCATCCGCTACGAAGGGCCCAAAGGCGGCCCCGGAATGCAGGAGATGCTCTACCCCACCTCCTACCTCAAATCGAAACGGCTCGACAAGGTATGCGCGCTCGTGACCGACGGACGTTTCTCGGGCGGCACGTCGGGGCTTTCGATCGGGCACGTATCGCCCGAAGCCGCCGCAGGCGGCGAGATCGCCATCGTGCGCACGGGCGATCCGATCGAGATCGACATTCCCAACCGTTCGATCCGGCTGCTGGTCGACGAACGGGAGATCGCCGCGCGCAAGGCCGCCGTGAAACGGTATGCGCCGGCCGCACGCGAACGCCGCGTCCCGACCTCGCTGCGCGCCTACGCCCTGCTGGTCAGCTCGGCAGACAAGGGCGCCGTGCGCCTGATCGATACACCCGACAACGCATAAAACCGATTGGATATGAATACGACCGAACCCTTCCGACCCGAAGAACGGCAAACGGCCGAAGCGCCGCTGCTCACCGGATCGCAAGCCCTGATCGAATCGTTTCTGCGCGAAGGCGTCGAGACCGTCTTCGGCTATCCCGGCGGCGCGATCATCCCCGTCTACGACGCGCTCTACGACTATCGCGACCGGCTGCGCCACATCCTCGTGCGCCACGAGCAGGGCGCCGTCCACGCCGCGCAGGGCTATGCCCGCGTAAGCGGCCGCGTAGGCGTCTGCCTGGTCACCTCCGGCCCGGGTGCGACGAACACCGTGACCGGACTGGCCGACGCGCTGATGGACTCCACGCCGCTGGTGCTCGTCACCGGACAGGTAGGTTCGACACTGCTGGGAACCGACGCCTTTCAGGAGACCAACTTCGTCGGGATCACGCAGGCCGTCACGAAATGGAACTGCCAGGTCAAATACCCCGAAGAGATTCCGGCGGCCATCGCCAAAGCCTTCTATATCGCCCGTTCGGGGCGCCCGGGCCCCGTCGTGGTCGACATCACCAAGGACGCCCAATGCGCGACGGCGCCCTTCCGCTACGAACGGATCACCTCGATCCGCAGCTACGCACCCGCCCTTACACCCGACGCAAGACGCATCGAGGAAGCGGCGCGGCTCATCGACGAAGCCCGGCGGCCGCTGGCGATGATCGGCCAGGGAGCGATCCTGGGCAACGCCGAAGCCGAACTGAGTGCCTTTCTCGATCGCAGCGGCATGCCGGCCGCCTCGACGCTGCTGGGCCTCTCGGCGCTGCCGAGCGACGACCCCCGCAACGTGGGAATGCTGGGGATGCACGGCAACTACGGCCCCAACATCAAAAACAAGGAGTGCGACCTGCTCGTCGCCGTCGGAATGCGTTTCGACGACCGCGTAACGGGCGACCCCGCCGCCTTCGGCCCCAACGCCCGGATCATCCATATGGAGATCGACCCCTCCGAAATCGACAAGATCGTCCATGCCGACGTGCCCCTCGTGGGCGACGTCAAGCGCACGCTCCCGCTGCTGACCGAACGCATCCGCCCGCGCGACCACAGCGCATGGATCGAGGAGTTCCGCGCCTGCGACCGCATCGAGTACGAGCGTGTGGTGCGGCGGGCGATCCGTCCCGACGGAGGGCGCATCCGCATGGGCGAGGCGGTCGACGCCGTGGCACGCGCCTACGACCGCGACGCGGTGATGGTCACCGACGTGGGGCAGCAACAGATGTTCGCCGCCCGCTACTTCGGGTTCCGCCGCAGCCGCAGCGTCGTCACGTCGGGCGGTCTGGGAACCATGGGGTTCGGCCTCCCGGCCGCCATCGGCGCCAAGCTGGGCGCTCCCGACCGCGAGGTCGTCCTCTTCGCGGGCGACGGCGGGCTGCAAATGACCATTCAGGAGCTGGCGACGATCTTCCAGTCGCACGTCTGCGTGAAGATCGTCCTGCTCAACAACTCCTTCCTGGGCATGGTGCGCCAGTGGCAGGAACTTTTCTACGACCGCCGCTACTCGTCGACCGAGATGGTCAACCCCGATTTCGGGTTGATCGCCCGCGCCAACGGAATCGAATACCGCTGCGTCGAGCGGCGCGGGGAGCTGCCGCAGGCCGTCGCCGCCATGAAGGCCCATGCGGGCGCCTATCTGCTCGAAGTGCGGGTCGAAAACGAGGAAAACGTCTTCCCGATGGTTCCGGCCGGCGCTCCGGTCGCGGACATCCGGCTCGAATAACAACGACAGTATGGAACAGGAATACATCATCACCGTCTTTTCGGAGAACAAGGTGGGTCTGTTGAGCCAGATCACCACGGTCTTCACCTGCCGCAACGTCAATATCGAGAGTCTGACCACCTCCGAATCGGCGCTCGCGGGCATCCACAAATTCACGATCGTCGTGCGCACCGATCCCGAAAAGATCGAAAAGCTCGCGCGACAGGTCGAAAAGCGCATCGACGTGCTCAAAGTCTTCGTCTTCACCTCCGACGAAGTGGTGCAGCAGGAGATCGCCCTCTACAAGGTGACGCGCAGCCGCAACGTCGAACAGCTCGTCCGCCGGCACAACGTGCGCATCCTCGAAATCGACGACGACTACATCGTCGTCGAAAAGACCGGCTACAAGAGCGAAACGCGCGAACTGTTCGAACTGCTGCAACCCTACGGCGTACAGCAGTTCGTGCGCAGCGGCACGGTGGCGATCGTCAAATCGCGGCGCGAACTGCTCAACGAATATCTCGAAGAACTCGCACGAAACGACAGAAAACTTTCATAAAAAACAGTTACGACTATGGCACAGATCAATTTCGGCGGTGTAAACGAAACCGTCATCACCCGCGAAGAGTTTCCATTGGAGAAGGCACGCAAAGTCCTCGAAAACGAGACGATCGCCGTCATCGGCTACGGCGTACAGGGCCCCGGACAGTCGCTCAACCTGCGCGACAACGGCTTCAACGTCATCGTAGGCCAGCGCGAGGGCACCCGCAGCTGGGAACGGGCCGTCGCCGACGGCTGGGTACCGGGGCAGACGCTCTTCGGCATCGAGGAGGCGGCCGAGCGCGGCACGATCATCCAGTACCTGCTCTCCGATGCAGGCCAGATCGCCGTGTGGCCCGCGCTCCGCAAACACCTCACGGCCGGCAAGGCACTCTACTTCTCGCACGGGTTCGGCATCACCTACAAGGAGCGCACGGGCATCGTCCCGCCGGCCGACGTGGACGTGATCCTGATCGCCCCCAAGGGATCGGGCACCTCGCTGCGGCGGATGTTCCTCGAAGGACGCGGTCTCAATTCGAGTTTCGCCGTCTTCCAGGATGCGACGGGACGCGCCTTCGAGCGCGTGGTGGCCCTCGGCATCGGCGTCGGTTCGGGTTATCTCTTCGAGACCGACTTCAAACGCGAGGTCTACTCCGACCTGACGGGCGAACGCGGCACGCTCATGGGCGCCATCCAGGGCATCTTCGCCGCCCAGTACGAGACGCTGCGCGCACACGGCCACACCCCCTCGGAGGCCTTCAACGAGACGGTCGAGGAGCTCACGCAGTCGCTCATGCCGCTCGTGGCCGAAAACGGGATGGACTGGATGTACGCCAACTGCTCGACCACGGCGCAGCGCGGCGCGCTCGACTGGTGGAAACGCTTCCGAGACGCTGCGAAACCCGTCTTCGAACAGCTCTACGAAGAGGTGGCCACCGGTCGCGAGGCACAGCGGTCGATCGACCTGAACAGCAAGCCCGACTACCGCCAGAAGCTCGAAGAGGAGTTGCGCGAACTGCGTGAAAGCGAAATGTGGCAGGCCGGCGCCGTCGTGCGCAAGCTGCGCCCCGAAAACAACTAAAACCTACTGTTATGTGCGGCTTTGTCGGAGTGTTCGAAATCGGACGAAACGGTGAGAACCTGCGTGCGCAGGTGCTGCGGATGTCGGGAAAAATCCGGCATCGGGGGCCCGATTGGTCGGGCATCTACTGCGGCCCGCGCGCCGTGCTCTCTCACGAACGCCTCTCGATCGTCGACCCGCAGTCGGGCGGGCAACCCCTTTACAGCCCCGACGGCAGGCTGGTGCTGGCCGTCAACGGCGAGATCTACAACCACCGCGAACTGCGGCGCGAGCTGGCCGGCGAGTACGACTTCCGCACCGGTTCGGACTGCGAGGTGATCCTCCCGCTCTACCGCAAATACGGCGCGGGGCTGCTCGACCGGCTCAACGGCATCTTCGCCTTCGCGCTCTACGACATCGAGCGCGACGAGTATCTCATCGCCCGCGACCCCATCGGCGTCATTCCGCTCTACATCGGCTGGGATGCCGACGAACGGTGCTACGTCGCATCGGAGTTGAAGGCGCTCGAAGGGGTGTGCAACGTCATCCGCCCCTTCGAGCCGGGGCACTACCGGTGGAGCCGCGAGGGGAAGACGACGCGCTGGTACACGCGCGACTGGTTCGACTACGAAGCCGTCGAGCAGGGCGACGCCGACCCTGCCGCGCTGCGCTCGGCGCTCGAAGCGGCCGTCCGACGGCAGCTAATGTCCGACGTTCCCTACGGCGTGCTGCTGTCGGGCGGACTCGATTCGTCGATCATCTCGGCCGTAGCCAAACGCTTCGCCGACCGCCGCATCGAGACCGAAGGACGCGACGGTGCGTGGTGGCCCTGCCTCCACTCGTTCGCCGTCGGCCTGAAAGGCGCTCCCGACCTCCGTGCCGCACGCAAGGTCGCCGACCACATCGGTACGGTGCACCACGAAATCCACTACACCGTCCAGGAGGGGCTCGACGCCCTGCGCGACGTGATCTACCACATCGAAACCTACGACGTGACGACCGTGCGCGCCTCGACGCCGATGTACCTGCTGGCGCGCGTCATCAAGTCGATGGGCGTCAAGATGGTGCTGTCGGGCGAGGGTGCCGACGAAATTTTCGGCGGCTACCTCTATTTCCACAAGGCCCCCGACGCCCGCGCCTTCCACGAAGAGACGGTGCGCAAGATCGGCCGCCTGCATCAGTACGACTGCCTGCGCGCCAACAAGTCGCTCGCGGCGTGGGGGATCGAAGGCCGCGTGCCGTTCCTCGACACGGAGTTCCTGGACACGGCCATGCGCATCGCACCCGAAGCCAAACGCCCCCGTGACGGACGCATCGAAAAGTGGATTCTGCGCAAGGCGTTCGAAGACCTCCTGCCGCCGGAGATCGTCTGGCGGCAGAAGGAGCAGTTCTCCGACGGCGTGGGCTACGGCTGGATCGACTCGCTCAAAGCATTCACGGAGGCCGCGGTCTCCGACCGCGAAATGGCGCAGGCGGCCGACCGCTTTCCGGTCAACCCGCCGCGCAACAAGGAGGAGTACTACTACCGCACGATCTTCGAGGAGTGTTTCCCCTCGCAGACGGCCGCGCAGTGCGTGCCGTCGGTGCCTTCGGTGGCGTGCAGCACGGCCGAGGCGCTGGCGTGGGACGAATCGTTCCGCAATCTCGACGATCCGTCGGGACGCGCCGTACAGGGCGTCCACCGCACCGCCCGGGACGAATGACGACGGGACGGACGGAAAACTCCGAGTATTTACGACTGCTCCGGCAGTAAAACAACGAAACAGATGAAAGTATTGAAATTCGGCGGATCGTCGGTAGGTTCCGCACAAGGTCTGCGACAGGTGCGCAGGATCGTCGCCGCCAACGACGGCCAGATCGTCGTGGTCGTTTCGGCGCTGGGCGGCATCACCGACCGTCTGCTGGCCACGGCGGCCGCAGCCGCGGCCGGAAAGCCCGACTACACCGACTCGCTGGCCGAAATCGTGGCCCGCCACCGCACGACGATCGACGAAACGGTGGCGTCCGAGCGGCGCGGCGCGATCCGCCGGCGGACGGACGAACTGCTCGACGAACTGGCCAATATCCTGCGCGGCGTCTACCTGATCCGCGACCTCTCGCCCCGCACGGGCGACGCGATCGTCAGCTACGGCGAACGCCTCTCGTCGGGAATCGTGGCCGCCGTGCTCGAAGGCTCGCGGCTCTACGACGCGAGGGAGTTCATCCGCACGAAGACCGACTTCGGAAAGCACATCGCCGAACCGGATCTGACCGAAAAGCTCATCAGGGAGCGTCTGGCCGACCGCCCCCGCGTGTCGGTAGTGCCGGGCTTCATCGCCTCGGACTGCGCCACGGGCGACGTGACCAATCTGGGGCGCGGCGGATCGGACTACACCGCCGCACTCATCGCCGCCGCGCTGAACGCCGAGACGCTCGAAATCTGGACCGACGTCGACGGTTTCATGACGGCCGACCCGCGCGTCATCAGCGATGCCTATGTCATCGACCGGCTGAGCTTCGAAGAGGCGATGGAGCTGTGCAACTTCGGCGCGAAGGTGGTCTATCCGCCCACGATCTTCCCGGTCTACCACCGCGACATCCCCATCCTGATCAAGAACACCTTCAACCCCGAAGCGCCGGGCACGTTCATCTCCCGCGAGCGGGTGCAGGGGCGCGACAAGGCGATCAAGGGGATCTCCTCGATCAACAACACCTGTCTGGTGACCATTCAAGGGCTGGGCATGGTAGGCGTGATCGGCGTCAACCACCGCATCTTCCGCACACTGGCCAGGGCCGGCATCAGCGTCTTCTTCGTGTCGCAGGCCGCCTCGGAGAACACCACGTCGATCGGACTGCGCAACGAGGACGCCGATCTGGCCATCGCGATGCTCACCAGGGAGTTCGCCCCCGAAATCGAGATCGGCGAGGTGGGCAGCATCACCGCCGAACACGACCTGGCGACGATCGCCGTGGTGGGCGACGACATGAAACATACGCCCGGCATCGCGGGCAAGCTGTTCGGGACGCTGGGACGCAACGGCATCAACGTCATCGCCTGCACGCAGGGCGCCTCGGAGACCAACATCTCGGTGGTCGTGACGCTCGAAAGCCTTCCGAAGGCGATCAACGTGATCCACGACTCGTTCTTCCTGTCGGAGTATCAGGTACTCAACATCTTCGTGGCTGGCGTCGGACAGGTGGGGCGCGACCTGCTGGAACAGATCCGCCTGCAACGGCGCACGCTCATGGCCGACAACGGACTCCAAATCCGCGTCGTGGGAATCGCCAACTCCCGCAAACGGCTCATCGACGCCGAAGGCATCGTCCTGAACGACTGCCTCCGGCGGCTCGAAGAGGAGGGAACGCCCTCGACGCCGGAGAGCCTGCGCGACGAAATCCTCGCCCTGAACATCTACAACTCGGTCTTCGTCGACTGCACGGCCAGCGCGGAGGTGGCGGCGCTCTACCGTTCGCTGCTCGACCACAACGTCTCGGTGGTGGCCTCCAACAAGATCGCCGCGTCGTCCGACTACGCCCTCTACCGCGAGCTCAAAACCGTCTCGCGCAAACGCAACGCGAAATTCCTCTTCGAGACCAACGTCGGCGCCGGTCTGCCGATCATCAACACGATCTCCGACCTGATAAACAGCGGCGACCGCATCCTGCGCATCGAGGCGGTGGTTTCGGGGACGCTCAACTACATCTTCGACCGCATGAGCGCCGAAATTCCGTTCAGCCGCGCCGTACGCATGGCTCAGGAGGCAGGCTATGCCGAACCCGATCCGCGCGTCGACCTGAGCGGCACGGACGTCATCCGCAAGCTGGTGATCCTCACGCGCGAAGCGGGCTATGCCGTCGAACAGCGCGACGTGGAGCGGCGCACCTTCCTGCCCGAAAGCTGCTTCGAGGGGAGCATCGACGAGTTCTGGCATCGCCTGCCCGAAACGGACGCCCGCTTCGAAACATGGCGGCGACGGCTCGAAACCGAAGGGAAACGGCTGCGTTTCATCGCCCGCATGGAGGACGGACGCACCTCGGTCGGGCTCGAAGAGGTCGACAACGAAAGCCCGTTCTACCACCTTTCGGGCAGCAACAACGTCATCCTCATCACCACCGAACGCTACCGCAAATACCCGATCCAGATCAAGGGGTACGGCGCCGGCGCGGAGGTGACGGCCGCAGGCGTCTTCGCCGATATCATCCGCATCGCCAATATCCGATAGACCATGAAGTACCTCATCATCCTCGGCGACGGAATGGCCGACGAACCGATTCCACGGCTCGGCGGCCGCACGCCGCTGCAAGCCGCCCGCAAGCCGACGATCGACCGCATCGCAGCGCTCGGCGCCTCGGGAATCCTCGACACCGTGCCCGAAGGGTTCGCTCCGGGCAGCGAAATCGCACACCTCTCGCTGCTGGGGTACGACGTTCCCTCCGTCTTCGAAGGACGCGGTTCGCTCGAAGCGGCCGGCATGGGCGTCGAAATCGGGCGCGGCGAAATGGTCATGCGCTGCAACCTCATTACGGTCGAGCAGGAGCGCATCCGCAACCATTCGGCCGGCCATATCTCCACGGCCGAAGCGGCCGAACTGATCGACTTCCTCCAACGGCGGCTGGGCAGCGACGACGTGCGGTTCCGCACGGGCGTCTCGTACCGCCACCTGCTCACGATCCGCGGCGGCGACAAGCGGCTGCACACCGTCGGGCCGCACGACGTACCCGACCGCCCCTTCGCCGAAGTGCTGCCGTCGGCCGCCGACGCTGCCGCCGAACCTACGGCGCGACAGCTCCGCGAACTGATCTTCCGTTCGCAGGAGTTGTTGGCGGATCATCCCGTCAATCGGGCGCGCCGGGCTGCCGGAAAACAGCCGGCCACGAGCATCTGGCCGTGGTCGCCGGGCTACCGCCCCCGTATGCAGACCTTGCAGGAGCGCTACGCCCCGATCCGCAACGGCTCGGTCATCTCGGCCGTCGACCTGATCCGCGGAATCGGCGTCTGCGCCGGACTGACGCCCGTCGAAGTCGAAGGAGCGACGGGGCTCTACGACACCAACTACGAAGGCAAGGCCGAGGCCGCGCTGCGGGCGCTGCGCGACGAGGATTTCGTCTTCCTGCATATCGAAGCGAGCGACGAGGCGGGCCACGAAGGAGACGCCGAACTGAAAGTACGGACGATCGAAGCGCTCGACGCACGGGTGGTGCGGCCGATCTTCGAAGCGGTCTCCGCATGGGAGTGTCCCGTCTCGCTGGCCATCCTTCCCGACCACCCGACGCCCTGCCTGCTGCGCACCCACACCGCCGCGCCGGTCCCCTTCACGATCTGGCGGAGCGGCTGCCATCCCGACATGGTGGGGGCCTACGACGAACAGAGTGCCCGACGGGGCCGCTACGGCCACCTGCGGGGCGATGCCTTCATCGACCTCTTCATCCACGGTACCGAATAACGGACGAAAAATACAAGTTTCCACACGATGAAATATTACAGCACAAACCGCCGCACGCCCGAAGTCTCGCTCCGCGAGGCGGTCGTCGCCAGCATGGCACCCGACAACGGGCTCTACATGCCCGAACGGATCGAGCGGCTGCCCGACGCATTCTTCGACGGGATCGCCCGTCTGGACCTCCACCGGATCGCCTGCCGCGTGGCCGACGCCTTTTTCGGCGAGGAGATCGAACCCGAAACGCTGCGGCGCATCGTCCGCGACACGTTCTGCTTCGACATTCCGGTTGTCCGGGTCGACGACGGCATCTGGGCGCTCGAACTCTTCCACGGCCCGACGATGGCCTTCAAGGACGTAGGCGCGCGCTTCATGGCACGCATCCTCTCCCACTTCATCGAAGGCCGCGACGACGAACACCCCGTCACGGTGCTCGTCGCCACGTCGGGCGACACGGGCGGCGCCGTGGCCAACGGGTTTCTCGGCGTCGAGGGCATCGACGTAGTGGTACTCTACCCCAAAGGGCGCGTAAGCGACATTCAGGAGAAGCAGTTCACGACGCTGGGACGCAACGTCACGGCGTTGGAGATCGAAGGCACGTTCGACGACTGCCAACGGCTGGTCAAGAGCGCCTTTGCGGATACGGAGCTCAAACGACGGATGCGGCTCACATCGGCCAACTCGATCAACGTGGCGCGGTTCCTGCCCCAGACCTTCTATTTCTTCCACGCCTATGCGCAATTGCGCGCACAGGGCGTAACCTCGCCGATCGTGGTGAGCGTACCGAGCGGCAACTTCGGCAACCTCACCGCAGGGTTGTTCGCCCGACGCATGGGGCTGCCGGTCGACCGCTTCATCGCCGCCAACAACGCCAACGACACCTTTTACGAATACCTCCGCACGGGCAGCTACCGCCCCCGGCCGTCGGTCCCGACGCTGGCCAATGCGATGGACGTGGGCGACCCGAACAACTTCGCCCGCATCCTCGACCTCTACGGCCGTTCGCTCGACGCACTGCGCGCCGACGTCGCGGCGTTCCGCTGCGACGACGACCAGATCCGCGCCACGGTGGCCGACACTTTCGCCCGCACGGGCTACCTGCTCGATCCGCACGGCGCCTGCGGCTACCGTGCGCTGCGCGACGGACTGCGCGACGGCGAAACGGGCATCTTCCTCGAAACGGCCCATCCGGCCAAGTTCCTCGATACGGTGGAAAGCATCACCGGCCGGCCGGTCGAGATTCCGCAGCGCTTGCAGGAGTTCGTCAAGGGGGAGAAACGCACGGTCGCGCTCGGCGCCGAGTTCGAAGCGTTCAAGGAGTATCTGCTCAGCCGATAAACATCATGGAGAATCCGGACATCGCACCAAACGCGGCACGCTGCCGCTTCCGGCGCATCGTCGTAAAGGTGGGCAGCAACGTGCTGACCCGCGCCGACGGCACGCTCGATACCGACCGCATGGCGGCGCTGGCCGACCAGATCGCAGCCCTGCACCGTGCCGGCGTCGAGGTCATCGTCGTGTCGTCGGGCGCTGTCGCCGCAGGGCGCGGGGTGATCGCGGCCGGCCACCGGCTCGACGCCGTGTCGGCCCGCCAGCTCTACTCGGCCGTCGGGCAGGTGAAGCTGATCCGCCGCTACTACGAACTCTTCGACGCACGGGGAATCGTCTGCGGGCAGGTGCTCACCACCAAGCAGGATTTCGAGACCCGCCGCCACTACCTCAACCAGCGCAACAGCATCCGCGTGATGCTCGAAAACGGCGTCGTCCCGATCGTCAACGAGAACGACACGGTGGCGGTCACCGAATTGATGTTCACCGACAACGACGAACTTTCGGGGCTGCTCTCGACGATGATCGGCGCCGAGGCGCTCGTCCTGCTGACCAACGTGGACGGCATCTGCAACGGTATGCCGGGAGCGCCGGGCGTCGAAGTGATCCGCGAAATCGCACCCGGGCAGCGCGACCTGCCGGACTGCATCCGCGACGCGAAGTCGTCGTTCGGACGGGGCGGAATGCTCACCAAGAGCCGCATCGCCCGCAAGGTGGCCGCCGAGGGAATCGAGACGATCATCGCCGACGGCCGCCGCGACGGCATCCTGCCCGACCTGCTGGCCGAGGGAAGCCGCACCCTCTGCACACGCTTCCTCCCCTCGCCCCACCCCATCTCGGGCGTCAAGAAGTGGATCGCCCACTCGGAAGGATTCGCCAAAGGGGAGGTGCACGTGACCCGCGAAGCTCTCGATGCGCTCGGCGGCCCGCGCGCCGTGAGCCTGCTGCCCGTCGGCGTGAGCCGCGTGGAGGGTGTCTTCGAGAAGGACGACATCGTGCGCATCGTCGCCCCCGACGGCCGGCCGGTCGGCGCCGGCAAGGTCTCCTGCGACAGCACGACGGCACGCCGCAATATCGGCCGCCGCGGCGCACGGGCACTCATACACTACGATTACCTCTATCTGGACTGACCCATGGAGACGCAACACATTTTTCGACGCGCCCGCGAGGCCGCCCGCGCGCTCAACCGCACCGCCTCGGAACGGATCGACCGCCTGCTGCTGGCGCTGGCCGACGCGGTGGAGGCCGGCACGGAGGAGCTGCTGGCGGCCAATGCCCGCGACCGCAGCCGGATGAACCCCGCCGATCCGGCCTACGACCGGCTGCTGCTCGACCGCGGGCGGCTGCTGGGCATCGCCGCCGATCTGCGCAACGTGGCGGCGCTTCCGTCGCCGCTGGGACGCATCCTCGACCGCACGGTGCGCCCCAACGGCATGGAGATCCGCAAAGTCTCGGTACCGTTCGGCGTCGTCGGCGTCATCTACGAAGCACGTCCCAACGTGGGGTTCGACGTCTTCGCGCTCTGCGTCAAGTCGGGCAACGCCTGCATCCTCAAAGGGGGCAGCGACGCCCGCGACTCCAATGCGGCGATCGCCGCACTGATCCGCCGCACGCTCGCGGCGCACGGCTTCGACGAGAACACCCTCGCCCTGCTGCCTCCCACGCACGAAGCGACGGCCGCGCTGCTCGGTGCCACGGGACTGGTCGATCTGGTCATTCCGCGCGGCGGGCGGGGATTGATCGACTTCGTGCGCGACCACGCCCGCGTACCGGTGATCGAAACGGGCGCCGGCGTCTGCCACGCCTATTTCGACCGGTCGGGCGACACGGAAAAGGGCGCGGCGATCGTCCTGAACGCCAAGACGCGCCGCGTAAGCGTCTGCAACGCGCTCGACACGCTCGTCGTCCACCGCGACCGCCTGACCGACCTGCCGCGCCTCTGCCGTCCGCTGGCCGAAAAAGGGGTCGAACTGCAAGCCGACGAAGCGGCACGGACGGCGTTGCACGGAAACTATCCCGCAGCGCTGCTGCGTGCGGCCGACGCAGCGAGCTTCGGAACGGAGTTTCTCTCCCTGCGCCTTTCGATCCGCACGGTCGCCTCGCTCGACGAGGCGCTCGCCCACATCGCCCGCTACTCCTCGCAGCACAGCGAGACGATCATAGCCGAAGACGCGGAGGCGATCCGCACGTTCCAGCGTGAAGTCGATGCCGCCTGCGTCTACGCCAACGTCTCGACGGCCTTCACCGACGGCGCGCAGTTCGGCATGGGCGCCGAGATCGGAATCAGTACGCAGAAACTCCACGCGCGCGGGCCGATGGCGCTGCGCGAACTGACCTCCTACAAATACCTGATCGCCGGCGACGGGCAGACGCGGCCGTAGCCCCGCCCGTGGCCGACAGACAAAAAAACGACCCGAAATTTTGTTTTCCGGAAATTAAATCCTACATTTGCGGCAGACGAGTTATCGAAAAATGACGAATTTCAACCATATCCATCATCATCATCACTTTCACCGAAGGGGCGAATCGATCGTGTATATGCGTTGATATTCCGGCAAATACAAAAGAAGCTCACCCCTTGCGGGCGGGCTTTTTTTCATGTCTGCACGCCGGGGTCGGGCGGTTGAAACGAAAATTCAAACCAAACGACTTATGTTAAGAATAGCCATTCAAGCCAAAGGCCGGCTCAACGAACAGAGCCTCGGCCTGCTCCTCGAAGCGGGAATCGCCGTTGCGGAGGGCAAACGCAGGCTCATCGCCCGCGCCGAAGGATTTCCGCTCGAAGTGCTCTTCCTGCGCGACGACGACATCCCGCAGGCCGTCTCGATGGGCGTCGCCGACCTGGGTATCGTCGGCCAGAACGAGGTAGCCGAAAAGGGATACGACGTCGAACAGACGATGCCGCTCGGATTCGGCGCCTGCCGCCTCTCGCTGGCCGTCCCCAACGCGGCCGACTACACGGGCCCCGACTACTTCCGCGGACGGCGCGTCGCAACCTCCTATCCCAACATCCTGCGCGGATATTTCGCACGGCAGGGCATCGAAGCCGAGATTCACACCATCGAGGGATCGGTGGAGATCGCACCGGCCGTAGGGCTGTCGGACGCGATCTTCGACATCGTTTCGTCGGGCGGGACGCTCGTTTCGAACGGCCTGCGCGAAGTGGAAACCGTTCTCCGCTCCGAAGCGGCGCTCATCGCCTGCCCGTCGCTCGACGCCGACAAACGCAGCCAGACCGAGCAGCTCGTCTTCCGCTTCCGATCGATCCGCGAAAGCCGCGACATGAAATACGTGCTGATGAACCTTCCTGTCGAAAAGGTCGCCGAAGCCACCGCCCTGCTCCCCGGAATGCGCAGCCCGACGATCCTGCCGCTGGCGCAGGAGGGGTGGTGCTCGCTGCACGCCGTGATCGGCAAGGCGCAGCTCTGGGAGCGCATCGAACGGCTCAAAGCCATCGGCGCCGAAGGCATTCTGGTGCTGGCGCTCGAAAACATGATCCGATAGAAAACAGCGAACGATATGGAACCGATCAGAGTTTACGACAATCCCCCGCGCGACGCGTGGCCTGCGCTGACGGCCCGCGTCACCCACGACGACGCCGAGATCGACCGCCGCGTGGCAGCCATTCTGAACGAGGTGCGCACCGGCGGCGACGAGGCGCTGCGCCGCATCGCCCGCCGCATCGAGGGCTTCGCGCCCGAACGCTTCGAACTGCCGCAGGCACAGCTCGACGAAGCCGCCCGCAGCATCTCGCCCGAACTGAAAACGGCGCTGGCGACAGCCAAGGCCAACATCGAAGCCTTCCACCGCGCACAACTGCCCCGCCCCGTTGCGGTCGAGGTCATGCCGGGCGTCCGCTGCTCGCAGCGCGCCGTGGCGATCCGCCGCGTGGGGCTCTACGTCCCGGGCGGCTCGGCGCCCCTCTTTTCGACGGTGCTCATGCTCGCCGTGCCGGCCGCGATCGCCGGCTGCGCCGAAATCGTCCTCTGCACCCCTGCCGGCCGTGACGGCAGCATCGCCCCCGAAATCCGCTACGCCGCCGCGCTGTGCGGCGTGCGGCGCGTCTTCGCGCTCGGAGGGGCGCAGGCCGTCGCCGCCATGGCCTATGGCACCGAAAGCGTGCCGCGCGTCGACAAGATCTTCGGGCCGGGCAACCGCTACGTCACCCGCGCCAAGCAACTCGTCGGCGCCGAAGGCACGGCCATCGACCTTCCGGCCGGACCGTCGGAGGTGCTGGTGCTCGCCGACGAAGGGGCCTCACCCGACTTCGCGGCCGCCGACCTGCTCTCGCAGGCCGAACACGGCGCCGACAGTCAGGCGGTGCTCGTCTGCCGCACCGTCGCGTTCGCACGCCGCGTGAACGACGCCCTCCGCCGGCAGACGGCCGCGAGTCCCCGCAATGCGATCCTCCGCGAATCGCTCGCGCAAAGCCGGATCGTCGTATTCGATTCGCAAGACGACATGCTCGACTTCGCCGAAGCCTACGCCCCCGAACACCTGATCGTCTCGCTGCGCGACCCGTGGCCCGCCGCCCGCCGCATCACGACGGCCGGCAGCGTCTTCGTGGGCGACTATGCCCCCGAAAGCGCCGGCGACTACGCCTCGGGGACGAACCACACGCTCCCCACGGGCGGGTGCGCCCGCGCGTACAGCGGCGTGAACATCGACAGCTTCCTGCGCCGCATCACCTATCAGGAACTCACGCGCGAAGGGCTTCGCGCACTCGCCCCGACGGTCGTCGCCATGGCCCGGGCCGAGGGACTGGACGCGCATGCCGAAGCCGTCCGCATCCGGCTGGAAGGAGGTGTGCGATGAGACCGCTCGCAGAACTCGTCCGCCCCAACATCCGCACGCTCGCCCCCTACTCCACCGCACGCGACGAGTACGGCGGCCAACGCATCGACGTGTGGCTCGACGCCAACGAAAGTCCCTACGACAACGGCGTCAACCGCTATCCCGATCCGCGCCAGCAGCGGTTGCGGGAACTGCTCGCCGCACGCAAGGGGATCGCCACCGACCGTATCTTCATCGGCAGCGGCAGCGACGAGGCGATCGATCTGGCCTACCGCATCTTCTGCCGGCCGGGCATCGACAACGCGGTTTCGATCGCACCGACCTACGGCATGTACCGCGTCGCGGCGGCCGTCAACGACGTCGAACTGCGCGAAGTGCCGCTCGGCAACGACTTCTTGCTGCCGGTCGAACGGCTGCTCGCGGCGGCGGACGAACGGAGCAAACTGCTGTGGCTCTGCTCGCCCAACAACCCCACGGGCAACGCCTTTCCGGCAACGGAGATCGAACGGCTGCTGCGCCGCTTCGACGGCATGGTCGTCCTCGACGAAGCCTACGTCGATTTCGCCGACGGGGCCGGATTCCTGCCGCGGCTCGACGAATTTCCGAACCTGATCGTGCTGCAAACGCTCTCCAAGGCGTGGGGCATGGCGGGACTGCGCATCGGGCTGGCCTTCGCGGCACGAGAGGTCGCAGCGCTTTTTTCGCGCGTCAAATATCCCTACAACATTCCCGGCCCCACGCAGCGGGTCGCCGAGGAGATGCTCGGCCGCGACCTCGCGCCGCAGATCGCCGAGATCCGCAGCGAGCGCCGGCGACTGGCCAGCGAGCTGGCCTCCTGCCCCTGCATAGAGCGAGTCTACCCCTCGCAGACCAACTTCCTGCTGGTGCGCACACCGGCGCCCGACGCTCTCTACGACGCATTGATCGAAGCGGGTATCATCGTCCGCAACCGCTCGCGCGCAGCGGGATGCGAAGGGTGTCTGCGCCTGACCGTGGGAACGCCCGCCGAGAACGACCGCCTGCTCCGAACCGTCAAAACCTTCCGCCCATGAAAAAAGCACTCTTCATCGACCGCGACGGCACGCTGATCGTCGAACCGCCCGTCGACCGGCAGGTCGACAGCCTCGAAAAACTCCGCTTCGTACCGGGCGCCATCTCGGGGTTGCGCGCGCTGTCGGGACTGGATTTCGAACTGGTACTGGCCACCAACCAAGACGGGCTGGGCACGCCGTCGTTCCCCGAAGCGACCTTCCGGCCCGCCCACGAACGGATGCTCGCGACGCTCGATGGCGAAGGCGTCCGCTTCGACGACCAGCTCATCGACCGCACCTTCGAAGCCGACGACGCCCCCACGCGCAAACCCCGCACGGGGATGTTCGGCCGCTATCTCGACGGAAGCTACGACCTCGCGGCCAGTTACGTCGTCGGCGACCGGCCGACCGACATGCTGCTGGCACGCAATCTCGGGGCGCGGGGCATCCTGCTCGCCCCCGACGAGGAGGCGGGCCGCCGTGCGCTGCGCGAAGCCGGCGCCGAAGCGGCCTGCGCGCTGGTCGCCCCGTCGTGGGAGCGGATCGCCGAGTTCATCCGCCGCGGCGAACGCAGCGTCACCCTCACGCGCCGCACGGCCGAGACGCAAATCACGCTCACGCTCGACCTCGACGGACGCTCCGGCGCGGGGCGCATCGCCACGGGAATCGGATTCTTCGACCACATGCTCGCCCAGATCGCCCACCACGGAGGCGTCGCACTCTCGGTCGAAGCGACAGGCGACCTGTGGGTCGACGAGCACCACACCGTCGAGGACGTCGGCATCGTGCTCGGCGAAGCGGTCGACCGTGCGCTGGGCAGCAAGGCGGGTATCGCCCGCTACGGCTTCGTCCTGCCCATGGACGACTGCCGCGCCATGGCGCTCATCGACTTCGGGGGCCGCATCGGCTTCGAGTGGGAGGCCGAATTCCGCCGCGAACGCATCGGCGAACTGCCCACCGAGATGCTGCGTCACTTCTTTCATTCGTTCGCCTGCGCCGCGCGCTGCAACCTCCACGTCGCCGCCCGCGGCGACAACGAGCACCACAAGGCCGAAGCGATCTTCAAGGCCTTCGCACGGGCGCTGCGCATGGCCGTGGCCCGCATCCCCTTCGCCTACGATATTCCCAGCAGCAAAGGAGTCCTATGACAGCGATCATCGATTACGACACGGGCAACCTGCGCTCCGTGGCCGAAGCCCTGCGCCGCGCAGGCGCCGAATTCACCGTCACCGCCGATCCGGCGACGCTGCTCCGAGCCGAGCGGGTGATCCTGCCGGGCGTGGGCGAAGCGTCGTCGGCAATGGCCCGACTTCGGGAAAAGGGGCTCGACACGCTCGTTCCCGCGCTGACCTGCCCCGTGCTGGGCATCTGCATCGGGATGCAGCTGCTCTGCCGGTCGAGCGAGGAGGGCGACGCCGCCTGTCTGGGCATCTTTCCCACCGACGTGGTGCGGCTTCCCGACCGTACGGCCGACGGGCCGCTCAAAGTCCCCCACATGGGCTGGGACACCGTCGACACGCTGCGCGGGCCGCTCTTCGAGGGAATCGACGCGCAGACCTACGTCTACTATGTCCACTCCTACGCGCCGCGGCTCTGCGACGCCGCGATCGCCACGACCGACTACGGCATGCGGTTCAGCGCGGCACTCGCACGCGACAACTTCTTCGGCACGCAGTTCCACCCCGAAAAGAGCGGGGCGGCGGGCAGCCGGATTCTACGCAACTTCCTAACACTGAAATGAGATGAATATCGAAATCATTCCCGCGATGGATCTGATCGACGGCGCCTGCGTGCGACTCGCACAGGGCGACTACGACCGCCGCACGACCTACGGCCGCGACCCGCTCGACACGGCCCTGCGCTTCGAAGCGGCGGGGCTGCGACGGCTGCACATGGTCGATCTGGACGGCGCCCGGGCGCAGCGTCCGGCCAACCTGAAAGTGCTCGAACGCATCGCCGCACGCACGCGGCTCGAAATCCAGTACGGCGGCGGCATCAAAAGCCGCACGGCGCTCTGCGACGTCTTCTCGGCGGGAGCCAGACGCGCCGTCTGCGGCAGCGTCGCCGTGCGCGAACCCGACTGCCTGGCCGCGTGGCTGGCGGAGTTCGGCGGCGAGCGCCTGATTCTCGGCGCCGACCTGCGCGACGGACGGATCGCCATCGCAGGCTGGTCGGAGGAGACGCCGCTGGGAGCAGCCGAACTGATCGGCCGCTTCCGAAAGCAGGGATTGCAGCAAGTCATCTGCACCGACATCGCCCGCGACGGAATGCTCTGCGGCCCCGCGACATCGTTCTACGCCGCCCTCCAAGCGGAATTTCCCGACGTGGAGATCACCGTCAGCGGCGGTATCGCAACGCTCGGCGACCTCACGGCTCTCGACTGCGCGGGGCTGCGCAGCGTCATCGTCGGCAAGGCGCTCTACGAAGGACGTATCACCCCCGAAGATCTCGGACGATGCTTGCCAAACGAATAATCCCCTGCCTGGACATCCGCGACGGCCGGACGGTCAAGGGCGTCAATTTCACCGACCTGCGCAGTGTGGGCGATCCGGTGGAGCTGGGCGCCCGCTACGCCGCCGAAGGTGCCGACGAGCTGGTCTACCTCGACATCAGCGCCACGGCCGAAGGTCGCCGCACCTTCACCGGACTGGTGTCGCGCATCGCCGCACGCATCGACATCCCCTTCACCGTCGGCGGGGGCATCGCCTCGGTCGACGACGCCGGACGGCTCCTGGACGCCGGCGCCGACAAGATCACCGTCAACAGCGCCGCCGTGGCCGATCCCTCGCTCATCGACGCCGTAGCGGCGAAGTACGGCTCGCAGTTCGTCACGGTGGCCATCGACGCCCGAAGGATCGACGGCCGCTGGCGCGTCACCACCCACGGCGGGCGCCGCCTCACCGACCGCGAGCTCTTCGCATGGGCCGAGGAGGCCTGCCGGCGCGGCGCAGGCGAAATCCTCTTCACCTCGATGGACCACGACGGCACGCGCGGCGGCTATCCCTGCGACACCTTCGCGCAGTTATCGCTCCTGCCCGTCCCCGTCATCGCCTCGGGCGGCGCGGGATCGGTGCAGCACATCGCCGATGTGCTGACGCTCGGACGCGCCGATGCGGCGCTGGCGGCCAGCATCTTCCACTACGGCGAGATTCCGATCCCCGTGCTCAAACGCGAACTCCGTGCACGCAATATTCCCGTAAGATTATAACAACCCGAAAAAAGAAACCGCCCATCCGCGAGACATCCCTCTTCGGCGCCCGATGCGCCGCCCCATGCGGCGGACCGCCGGTATCGAAACAGGACGCCAGACGACCATGCGGAGAAGCATAAACGAGAAACACCATGAAAATCGAAGCCATTCCCTTTGAGGAACTCGCCGTCGGCAAGCAGGCCGACGGACTGATCCCCGCCATCGTGCAGGACGACCGCACCCTGCAAGTGCTGATGCTCGGCTACATGAACCGCGAAGCCTACGAAAAGAGCCTCGCCGAGGGGCGCGTCACCTTTTACAGCCGCACGCGGCAGTGCCTCTGGACGAAAGGCGAAACCAGCGGCAACCGGCTCGACATCGTCTCGGTGGCGGCCGACTGCGACCGCGACACGCTGCTGATCCGCGCCGTTCCCCACGGCCCCACCTGCCACACGGGAACGCAGAGCTGCTTCGGCGAGGCCGTCCCCGAAACCGAGGGGTTCATCCGCCGCCTGCAAGCCATCGTCCGCCAGCGCCACGCCGCGATGCCCGAAGGCTCCTACACGGCGCGGCTCTTCACGCGCGGCGTGAACAAGATCGCCCAGAAGGTCGGCGAGGAGGCCGTCGAGACGGTCATCGAGGCCGTCGCAGGCAACCGCGAGGCGATGATCTACGAAGCCTCCGATCTGGTCTACCACCTGCTCGTCCTGCTCGAAGCCACGGGGTGTTCGATCGCCGACCTCGAACGGGAACTATCGGCACGCCACGCATAGTCGTCCGCCGAAAGCCCCCCGCTACCCTCCCGACTGCACGCATCGCGCCGCCCGGCAGGAAAGCCGCCGCCCCGTGCGGCAGCCTGCAACCCGCCGAGGCCCGTGCCGCTCCGACCGCCGCCGAACAGGCGGACAAGTCCATACGGGAATCCGCCCCTTCCGCACTTTTGCGGAAGGGGCGGATTCTCTATTCGGCAGCCCTTCGCCCGCCGCTTCACTCCTGCGGCTGGACGACCGACTTCACCTCCGACTTGTTCTCGGTCACCACCAGCAGCTTGTCGCCCACGCGGAGCACCGAATTGCCCTTGGGGACGAAAAACGTCCCGTCGCGCGCCACCATCACCACCAGCGTCGCCGCAGGCAGCACGATGTCGCGCAAGTGGTGTCCCGGCTCCAACATCGCTTCGGTGACGGTCAGCTCGGTCGTCGCATCGTCGAGCATGCGGTTCATCACTTCGTCGTTGAAAATACGTTCCCGTTCGGGATAGGCCAACCCCAGCCATTCGGCCATCAGACTGACCGTCGTACCCTGCACGACCAGCGACAACAGCGTCACGAAAAAGACGATGTTGAACAGCAGGCCCGAATCCTCCACGCCGGCCACGACGGGATAGGTGGCGAAGATGATCGGCACGGCGCCGCGCAGCCCCACCCACGAAACGTAGAGGCGGGCGCGGGTGGTGAACTTGCGGAACGGCAGCAGCGAGAGGAAGACCGCGGCGGGACGTGCGACGAGGATCATGAACAGACCCGTCAGGCCGCCCAGCAGCAGCACCTCGGGCTGCAACAGTTCGTCGATATTGACCAGCAGTCCCAGCGTGACGAAAAGGATCACCTGAAACAGCCACGTGAAGCCGTCGAAAAACGTTCCGAGCGTCTTCTTGTGGACGATCGGATAGTTCCCCACAACCAGTCCCGCGACATAGACGGCCAGATAGCCGTTGCCGCGGATCAGGTCGGTCACCGAGAAGGTCAGGAAGACGAACGCCAGCAGCAGTACGGCGTAGAGCGACTGGTTTTCGATATTGATCCGGTTGATCGTCCAGACGGCCAGACGGCCGAACGCATACCCTGCCACGACGCCGAGCGTCATCCCCACCACGAAGAGCAGCAGGCTCGTACCGAAGCCCATGCTTTCGCCCGGCGTCAGCAGCCCGACCAGCAAAATGGTCAGAATATAGGCCATCGGGTCGTTACTGCCGCTTTCGAGCTCCAGCAACGGTTTCAGATTCTCGCTCAACCCCTGCCTGCGGCTGCGCAGGATCGAGAAGACCGACGCCGAGTCGGTCGACGACATGGTGGCGGCAAAGAGCAGCGCCAGCAGGAACGACATCCCGGCATTGCACCACGGCGCCACCACGTAGACGAACCCCGCCACAATCAGCGCCGTCAGCGCCACACCGACGGTGGCCAGCACCACGCCGGGCCCGATCACGGGGCGAATGGCGCGGTAACGGGTGTCCATACCGCCCGAAAAAAGAATGATACACAACGCCACCATGCCCACGAACTGAGCCACGGGAGCCGAATTGAAGGAGATGAGCCTCAACCCGAACAACATGCCGACGCCGAGAAACAGCAACAGGGCCGGAGCGCCGAAACGGTAGGCCACTTTTCCGGCAAAGACGGAAACCAGCAGCAGCAACGCCCCGATCAAAATGATATTCTCAGTGGTTAACAACATATTTCTTCCATTTTATTATCAACAATCCGGCCGGCTCCCGAAATCGCGGGGAACCGGACGATGCCGCACACCGTCCGGTTCCGCCGCATAACGACGTACTCCGCTACGCCTCGTGGCCGGAACGCACGATGTGCAACTCCGTGAGGGGCCGCTCCTCCAACTCGACGTATTCGAACGCCTGGCAGGCCACGAACCCCTCGTCGGGCGTATGGTAGGCCACGAGCCGGATGGCAGGGACCTGGCTCTGAGCGATGCTGCGCAGACGCGCCCAGTCGTGACGCGTCAGGCAGTCGGCCACGGCGGAGGCGGCCGATTTGGGATAATAGCGTTCCGACCAGACCAGCGGCACGCGATTCTCGCCGTAGAGCGGCACTCCGCTGTCGCCGAAGAGCCGGACGAGCAACAGCAGTACGCCCGTTGCAAAGATTACGCCGCCGAAAAGCACCAGCGCTGATTTCAGGTCTTCATACCCCGCCGTTGCGGGCAACAGACCGTTTACGACCAACAATACGACGCCCGCAAGCGTCAGACAAAGGGGTACGACTTTCGATTTGCGTCCTTTGACGACGACCCCGTCCGGCAGCGCATAAAGCAGCTCCGCCATTTGATTCTTATTCATAACGATACTACTTATTTAACCTTTTCGATAAGCCGAGCGCAGAATCACGCTTGTACGGATTATGCCAAGGCGGGAAAAGGTGCATGAAAATGAACCTTTCGGGAAAGAGGGACGACTTCTGCGGCAACACCCCTCGGAGGAATCCGCCGGATCGCTCCGCACTTCCCGACAATTCGAAAACTCCCTGCGTTTCAGGGAGCGCATCCCAATCCGTCGACCGATAACGAACGGGAAAGGTCAAATAAGCAGCCGACGCATACGGAAGACGTAATAGTCCACCGGATGCAGTACGGCACAAGGTATCCGCGTGTTGAAATGAGAAAAGATACGGCACCGGACATCGTCCGACGAAACCTCGGACAGACCGCCGCAACGCATGAAATGGATTCCGGAAGGAGCGGTTACGGGACACCGCAGCAAACGGCCGAACGTCTCAGGCCCGCAGTCGGAATGCGCCGGATTGGAAGCGTACTCCGCAATCGAGTCGACGAGCCTCTGCCTGCCGACCCTGAATTCACGCTCCTGCGACGCCGGCTGTGAAGCGACCGCCACCGACCGCTTCACAGCGGACGATGCGGAGGCCGTAACCTCCCCGCCGCCCGACAGGACGGCGATACAAGCAAGCAATATGGTGAGCCATTTATGCATCGAGAGCAAAGATAACGAAAAAATCCGAACCGTGAAACTTTTCCGCCCCCGTATCGGGGCACCGGAAGACGAAAGGCTCAATCCTAATATAAAAAGGCTGAATCGGATCCGGACGGCCCGTTCCGCACTCGAAACAAAGTAAAATATTACATAACAACAAATTAACCAAATAGCAGGGGACACCGGAATGCCGCATCGCGCCCCGCCCCGTCCGGCCGCCGCGATCCGATTCCGCAGCCGGACGGGGCGAATATTCGCAAAAAAACGATATATTTGAGACGACAAACCCTCCGCGTAATGAAAACGCACCTACTCGCACTCCTGTCGCTGTTCTGTATCGGGACCGCCTCGGCGCAGACGCCCCGCGACGAACGCATCGCCCGCGCCGTCGAACGGATGGACGACGGCGACTACGACGAAGCCGCACGGCTGCTGGAATCCGTGCTGGCCGCCGATCCGAAAAACTTCCTGGCCAATTACGAAACGGGCTACCTGCTCTACATGCAGGAGCGCTATGAAGAGGCCGTCGAAGTGCTGCGCCGCATCAAGCGCAAGGACTACCCGCCGCTCTACCAGCTGCTCGGCAACGCCTACGACATGGCAGGCGACCGCAAACGTGCCGTCAAGACCTATGAAAAGGGGCTGCGTGAGAACCCCGACGCCGGACGGCTCTACCTCGAACTGGGCAATATCGCCTACGCCGAACGACAGTACGACCGCGCCCTCGCCTGCTACCGCCGCGGCGCCACGGTCGATCCCGCCCACCCGTCGAACTACCGCAGCCTGGCCCTGCTCTACGCGATCTCGACCGAACCGGTCTGGACACTCGTCTGGGGCGAACTGTTCATGAACCTCGAACGGGGCTCCGGACGCACCTCCGCCATGAGCGAAACGCTCGCGCGGACCTACCGCGACAACATCCGCATCGAAGGCGACACGGCCGTACGCATGACTTTCAGCCGCAACGGCCGCGTCGCACGGGAGGGACTGCGCCTGCGGATTCCGTTCGGGACGGCCGTCTTCGAAGTCGCCGCACGGGCGGCACTGACGGCAGACGGCATTCCCGACAGCCTGACGCTGGACGTGCTGAGCGACATGCGCGAACGGTTCGTCGACCGTTACTTCGAGAAATACGACCGGATGCTTTTCGACGACGACGCGGCACGGCCGCTGATGGATTACCAGCGGCAGGTCAAAGAGGCGGGCATGATGAGACCCTACAACTACTGGGTGCTTTCACAGGGATTTCCCGACGAGTTCCGGCAGTGGCGGGACGAACACGCCGTACAATGGCAGGACTTCATCGCGTGGTTCGCCGCGCACCCGATGTCCGTTCCCGACCCCGCTGCCGGACGGCGGAACCCTTGAACCGCCGGAGGCGCCCCGCCTCTTCGGAACGGGATCGCCGGCGGAGGAAATACGGCCCCGCTTCCGCACTGTAACCCGCACGGTTTGCATGGAATTTGAACGAAACAACCTAAACCCCTGTAAAATTATGAAAAAAGCGATTCTGTTATCGACGATCGCCGCCCTCTGCTGCGGCCTTCACCGGACGAGCGCCTGCACCGGCATCGCACTCTCGGCCGCCGACGGCAGTTACGTGCAGTCGCGCACGATCGAATGGTCGCGCGGCGTTCTCCGAAGCCAATACGTCGTCATCCCGCGCGGCCAGCAGCTCCGGTCGTTCACCCCGACCGGTGCGAACGGACTGGCCTTCACCGCCCGATACGGCACGGTCGGGCTGGCCGTGGAGCAGCAGGAGTTCATCGCCGAGGGAATCAACGAGGCGGGACTCTCGGCCGGTCTCTTCTTCTTCCCGCAATACGGAGGCTACGAATCCTATGACCCCGACCGCAACGACCGCACGCTGGCCGATTTGCAGGTAGCGGCATGGATGCTGACGCAATTCGCCACGATCGACGAAGTGAAGGCCGCCGTGGCATCGGTGCGTATCGTCGCGCTGGAAAAAAGTTCGGTCGTGCACTGGCGCATCGGAGAGGCTTCGGGACGGCAGGTCGTGCTGGAAATCGTCGACGGCGTGCCGCATTTCTACGAGAACGAGGTCGGCATACTCACCAACGCTCCGGGCTTCGAGTGGCAGCTCACGAACCTCGACAACTACGTGAACCTCTATCCCGGCGATGCCCCCGTCCGACAACTGAGCGGCATCACGCTGCGCCCCACCGGCAGCAATTCGGGATTTCTGGGCATTCCGGGCGATGCGACGCCGCCTTCGCGTTTCGTGCGCGCCGCCTTCTACCGCGCCACGGCGCCGCAGCGCGCCACAGCCTTCGGAACGGTGCTGCAATGCTTCCACCTGCTCAACTGCTTCGACATCCCCATCGGCATCGACCACCCGCAGGGCGACGCGCCCGACATCCCGAGCGCCACGCAGTGGACTTCCGCCATCGACCTGACCCACCGCAGGGTCTACTACAAGACGGCCTACGACAATTCGATCCGCTGCATCGACCTCGCGGAGATCGATTTCGCACGGGTGAAATACCAGTCCCACCCGCTGGACGAGGTGCGCGAACAGCCCGTCGTGAAGATCTCGGTCACGCACTGAGACGCACGGGTCACGGTTGGAGGAGTGCTTCGGCCGTCTCCCCGACCGCCTCTTCGTCGGCATCGCCGAGGCTGAACTCCCTGTCGGCGAAGAGTGCGGCCAGCCCCGTGATCTGTTTGAGCCGCAGCAGTTCGTCGCGGTCCATCCCGATATGGCGCATGATCCACTGGTCGGACATCTGCGCCCGCGTCAGTTCGGCGACGATCTCGCTCATCAGCTCGATGTTGTGCGTGCCGCGCGCTCGATTGTGGCGAATGGTCGACGCCATGCGGTCGGACAGATCCTTGTCGATCACGGCCACGGGCAGCAGTCCCCGTTCGCGCTCGTAGATGCGCTTCGAGGTTTTGAGCACCAGGTAACGATGATAGCCGTCCACGAGTTCGTAGCGGTCGTTCGCCGCATCGTAGTAGCAGACGCACGGCATCGTATAACCGTCCTCCCAGATCGACAGTTCCAGCAGCCGCATTTCGGGCGGCGCAACGACGTTGGGGTTGTAGCTGTTCGCCACGACCTTCTCCACCGGAACGGCCCGGACGCCGTAGACCGGACTCCGGTACTCCCCGTCCGGTTCAGATTCGTAACAACGCTTCATATTTCTCCATGATTTTCTTGCGGCGCAGCCTCTCGCTCTTGTTGGGCGAGAATCCCATATATTTGCAGGCGTGGTCGTTTTTGAGGATGCAGATGCAGATACGCTTGAAGGTCGGCAACTGGCTGAACTCGGAAATATCCAGATCGTCGAGATACTCCATGCGCACCTGCCGCTTGTCGGTGCGGTAACCGCTTCGGCCGCCGACCTCGATCGGAACGCCGGCCTTGCGCAGTTTGGCGATGGTCGTCTCGGCGAGGCATCCGCCCTTCTCGCGCCAGAAACGGATGCTTACGGAGAGCTTTTCCAGATAGTTCCGGCGGGTCTCGGCGGGAAGCGTGGCGAGCAGGAAGTGCATGTAACGCTCCCACGTCAGCCCCTTCGGCAGGCGTGCGGACTGCCAGCCGAGCGCCGACGTCCGTCCGTACAACGCCGCGAAATTGACGCCGTTGACCCGCCCGATCATACGCCCCCACATGTCGGGGTCGATCGCCTTGTAGAGGTGCAGGCTCGACAACGCCTGCGAAATGAAGGGGCTGGCCACGCGCTGGGTGTCCAGCGGTACGCCGGCACGGTGGAAGAGGTCGTACAACCGGTTATAGGGCCACCCGAACCGTCCGTTGGCCGTCCACACGTCGGTCGTCAGCCAGTCGTAGATCGGATAGGCGTTGCATATTCCCGCGTCGGCCCATTGGCGTATCCAGCGCCGCCCCTCGAAACGGTGGTGGTTGCGGTCGCTGTAAATCGTGCGCCAGCGGTTGAAACTCTCCTGCGTGCGAATGCCGATCAGGCAGCAGGTGCGCGTCGCGCCGCACCGCCGGTGCAGCCACTCGGCGAACCGGTTCTGGAACTCGTAGTCCCACATCTCCTCGCTGAAAAAAGGGAAACTGCCGCGCGTGTAACTTCCGGCCGGCATCGCGCGAACCCACAACTCCCGCTTGCCCTCCTCCCACGGGCGCCAGTAACGCTGGAACATGGAGGCGCAGGTGGGCACCTTGAACGGGACGCAGACCCGATAGACGTCGAGGATGTCGGGATTCGACGCCAGCATCCGGTCCACGTAAGAGAGCGTGTCGCGGTACTGGATCTCGTAATCCATGTGAAATACGCCGATGCGGCGTTTCAACCCGTACCGCCGGATGTAGTCGATGCAGAGATTGAGCAGCACGCCGCTGTCCTTGCCTCCGGAGAAGGAGACGTAGACGTTGTCGAAGGCCTCGAAAACGGTTTTCAGCCGCCGTTGTGTCCGCTCGTAGACGTTCATGGCCGGCGGTTTTTCCCGTATTCCATGGCCACGTACTCCTTCCACTCCCGCACAGGCACGAACCCTTCGGCCCGGAACACCTCCGCATGGCGGGTCAGCGTAACGGAACGGATCGTATAGTCGCGGTGGTAGCAGCGCACGATCTCCTGCAAAAAACGGGCGATCAGCCGCGGATCGTCGCCCGACACGTAGTAGTTGTTGATTTTGGCGATTCCGCCGTCGGTAATCTCCACCGGCACGAATCCGAAGACGATCTCCCCCTCCCAGGCGACGAACCACGTGTGCGAACGCGACGTCCAGAACGGATAGTTGTTGTTCTGGCGCAACACGCTGCGCCGCATGACCAAAGGTGCGACGAGCGCATAGAGACGCGGGGAGGTTCCGTCCAGTTTCTCGACAGTCATATCCGGGAATCCACTCTTTTAGACCGAATGTTATATATTTACGACTGAACAGGTTGTATCCGTACTTGTTCACCACAAATATAAAAAATATCGTCCGTTTTCTCAAATTTTCCGACGGGATAAATCCTTCCGTACAGCCGGCGACATCGCAGAAACAGGCCGAATCCCCGTCTGCGGCTTTCGATTCGAATCCGAATCCGATCGAATCGACAGGAGATGAAAAAGCACCGGCAACCATACCGGAGCGCCGTTTCCACCGGATCAGGCCCCGAAAAGGGAGTCGTACTTAAATCTTTTAATATCGTTCCCCCTCCCCTTCCCTGCCGGCCTCCGCACAGTCACCGCATAATCGGCTAACCGACAATCATCCCCTGCCATATTCTGCATTTCCGAACGGCTCGGGAATCCGCGAACGAGATATTAAAAAATAATAAATACTAAAAATATCCCGCAAATTTGTTTTTTCAAACAAATAATTTTAATTTCGTAAAACAGTTTCAATACGAAACCAAAACAGGAAAGACAGATAATATCGAGCAAAACACTAATTATCAGAATAATTAACCGCTAATATTCCATGTAATCATCCATCAACCGAAAAACTAAGTTTCAAAATGAAAGACACGATCAAGTACTTAGTATGGATCTTCGCCATCGTCCCGTTCCTGATCGCCTGCGGCGACTCGAACACCGACGACGCCCCGACGGACGACTTCGACGTGCGGTTCGAACTGCCTGCAACGGTCGACGTCGCCAAAGGCGGAGAACTGACCTTCACGGTAAAGGAGGGGAAATCCCCGCTGACTACCGATTCGTTCCTCTTGGAGGGGGGGGGAATTTCCTACCTCTGCCCCATCCTCAGAACATCTTCTGAGAGTTTTACCGTCCGCTTAGCCGACGAGTGCGAATCCGGTTCCTACACAGCCTACCTCAAACGGGACGCACGCAAGAAATCGATCGGCAAAATCTACATCAACATCGTCGACAAGATCGACTTTGAACCGAGTGCCGGCACCACGGTCTTCGGCCTGGTATCTTCGGAGGAAGGTCCCGTCGCGAACGTCGTGGTATCCGACGGCACCGAAGTGACCGTCACCGACGACAAGGGCATCTACGAACTCAAATCGGCCAAGAAGTGGGGCTATGTCTTCATCTCCGTCCCCAGCGGCTACGAAGTAGCGGCGGAGGGCGTGTTCCCGCAGTTCTACCAAACGCTGAAAGGAGCAGCCGACGTCGTGGAACAGAAGGACTTCAAACTCACGAAGGTCGACGGACAGGATCGCTACAAGCTCTTCCTGCTGGGCGACATGCACCTGGCCAACCGCACCAACGACGCCGCCCAATTCACCCAGTTCACCACCGATCTGAACGCCTACATGGCCCAGCACAGCGGCCAGAAGATGTACGCCCTCACGCTGGGCGACATGACGTGGGACCTCTACTGGTACAAAAACAACTATGCGCTGCCCCAGTACCGGGAGACGATCAACCGTCAGGTCAAGAACCTGCAAATCTACCACACCATGGGCAACCACGACAACGACTTCATGACCACGTCCGACTACGACGCGGCCGTCAAGTACGTGGACTGCATCGGCCCGACCTTCTACTCGTTCAACATCGGTCAGGTGCACTACGTCGTCATGGACAATATCGATTGCAGCGCATACGACGGAACCGACTCGCGCAACTACGTCAAGAAGCTCTCCAACGAACAATTGAAGTGGCTTGCCAAGGATCTGGCGTACGTCGACAAGTCGACGCCTCTGATCGTGGCCATGCATGCGCAAATATACAAGCCCACGAGCACGGGCTTCGCCTTCGACCACGACTCGGCCAACACCGAGGCGCTGCTCGCGGCGCTGGACGGCTACGAAGTCCATTTCGTGACGGGACACACGCACAAGGTCTACAACATCACCCCCGACGACGACGTGGTGAAGGGACGCGATATCCACGAACACAACTCCGGCGCGATCTGCGCATCGTGGTGGTGGTCGGGCAACCTGACACCCGGCGTCCACGTCAGCATCGACGGCGCTCCGGGCGGCTACGCGATCTGGGATATAGACGGAACCGATTTCGCATGGCTCTACAAATCCACCGGCTGGCCCGAGGAGTACCAGTTCCGCAGCTACGACCTCAACAACGTATCGTTCTCGATGGACGACGTCCCCAACATTCCCTCGAACGTACTGATCCAGCTCGCCTACAAGAAATACGTCAACGCCTACCCCGAAAACTCGGACAACGAAGTGCTCATCAAGATCTGGAACTGGAACAGCAACTGGGAGCTGAGCGTCGTCGACGAGCGGGGCAAGACGCTCGAATACACGCCGGTATGGGCATACGATCCGCTCCATATCGCAGCGCTCTCGGTGCCTCGCTTCAACAATTCCGGCATCACCTCCACGCCCTCGTTCGTCACGGAATCGGCCACCAACTTCTTCAAGGTGAAGGCCGACGACGCCGACGTCGACCTGACGATCACCGTCAAGGACGAATTCGGGCACACGTGGACCGAGGAGATGCAGCGCCCGAAAGCCTTCTCGACGGATGCCTACAAACTCAGATGATACATAACTAACCTTTCACTAACCAAACCTTACTTCTTATGAAAGTATTCAGACTATCGGTTCTGTCTCTGGTTCTGACCGTGTCGGGAGGTATCCTGGCCCTGGCCGCCCAGAATAGAACGGTATCGGGAAAAGTCCTCGATGCCCAGCAACAGCCGATCGTGGGAGTAGCCGTTCTGGTCGACGGAACGACCCGGGGTACTACGACCTCCGAAAACGGCAGCTTCACGCTCGACATTCCCGCCGGCGAAGTCGTCCTGAACGCCACCTATCTGGGCTACATCCCCCAGAAAGTGACGGTGCCCTCGTCGAAGAGTGAAGTCACGATCTACCTCCAGGAGGACGCCATCCAGCTCGAAGAGGCGGTCGTCATCGGTTACGGTACGCAGAAGCGCGTCAACCTGACGGGCGCCGTCTCGACGGTGAGCAGCAAGGAACTTGAAAACCGCGTCACCCATTCGGTGACCAACATGTTGCAGGGTTCCGTAGCGGGCCTGAACATCACCACGTCGTCGGGTAAGCCCGGCAGCACGCCCTCGATCAACATCCGCGGCGTGAACTCGGTCAACTCGGCCGACCCGCTCGTGCTGATCGACGGAGTCGTGGGCGACCTGAACCGCGTCAACCCCAACGACGTCGAGTCGATTTCGGTCATCAAGGACGCATCGGCCGCCGCCGTCTACGGCGCCCGCGCCGCATTCGGCGTCATCCTCGTGACGACCAAGTCGGGGTCGGCCAAGGACGGCAAGGCGACCGTGCGTTACAGCGGCCGCTTCGGCTGGGAGGAAGCTACGACCTCGACCGATTACGAAAACCGCGGCTACTGGTCGGTTTACGAAGTCAACCGCTTCTGGCAGGTCGAACAAGGAACCAAATATATCAATTACACAGACCACGACATGCAGCAGTTGCTGGCACGCGTGAACGACAAAACCGAGCACCCCGACCGCCCGTGGGTCGTCGAAGATGTGCGCAACGGCCGCAAGCAGTGGGTCTACTACGGTAACTACGACTGGTGGGACATGCTTTTCCGCGAGAAGCGCCCCGTTCAGCAACACAGCGTCTCGCTGAGCGGCGGGACGAAAGACATCAAGTACCTCGTTTCGGGCGCCTACGACCGTCAGGCCGGTATGCAACGGGCTTTTCCCGACATCTACAACAAGTACAACCTGCGTTCGAAGATCGATTTCCGGATCAACAAGTGGGCTACGCTCTCGAACAATACGTCGTTCTTCAGTTCGAACTACAATTCGCAGGGCGACGGCGGCATCGACAATACGCTCCGCTACGGCTCCGTCCACGCGCTGGCCTGCTATCCGATGCAAAACCCCGACGGGTCGTGGCTTTACAGTTCGCCCTACCAGACTTACAAAATCGCCAACGGGCGCCATATCATGCTCAACGAGGGCACGCACCGCAACGTCGACCGCCGGAGCGACTTTTCGAATACTACGCGACTGGTCATCACGCCGTTCAAGACGCTGAGCATCACGGGAGACTTCACCTACCGCCTCTATCAGGAACGCAACACGAGCAGAAGTTCGCCACTCTCCTATCGTGAATATCCCGACGGCCCCATGCTGGAATACAACACCGGCGCCGGCCTGAACCGGCTCGACGAAGAGGTCAATACGCGCAACTACTACTCGACCAACGTCTTCGCCAACTACGACGAAACTTTCGGCGGCGTGCATCACCTCTCGGGAACGTTCGGCATGAACTACGAGACATGGGCCAGCAAGGACATCTCCGTCGGGGCCGAACAACTCTTGTCGGTCGATCTGGACGACCTGAATCTCGCCACCAAGGTCGGCTCCGAAAACGCCTACGGCGGCGGCCAGAACGAATACGCGCTGTTGGGCTTTTTCGGCCGTATCAACTATGACTACAAGGGCCGATACCTCGTCGAAGTGAGCGGTCGTTACGACGGAACGTCGCGTTTCGACGCTAACAGCCGCTGGGGCTGGTTTCCCTCGGCATCGGTGGGTTGGCGTATCTCGGAAGAGCCCTTCTTCGGCCGTGCGAAGAACGTGGTCGACAACCTCAAACTGCGTGCTTCGTTCGGTTCGCTGGGCAACCAGAACGTAGCGTCCTATTACCCCAACCTGCGGCTGGTCACGAACCACGATTTCGACAGCTTCACCTTCGGCGACGGCAGCGTGGGCAAATACACCTCGCTGGGCGCGCCGGTGGCTTCCGACCTGACGTGGGAGACCGCACAGCAGTGGGACTTGGGTCTCGACGTATCGATGCTGGGCAACCGGTTAAACCTGACGGCCGACGTCTACATACGCGACACGAAGGACATGCTGACCGACGGCATCGCACTTCCGGCTGTCTACGGCGCCTCCCTCCCCGACATGAATACAGCCGACCTGCGCACCAAGGGATACGAGCTCACCGTCAACTGGCGCGACCAGTTCCAGTTGGCCGGCAAACCGTTCGAGTACAGCGTCGGATTCAACATCAGCGACTACAAGAGCGTCATCACCAAATACGACAATCCCAACAAATCGTTCGATAAGGATTACTACGAGGGCATGGAGATCGGCGAAATCTGGGGCTTCGTCACCGACGGATTCTTCAAGACCGACGAGGAGGCAAAAGCCTACGCCAAGGAGGTCGACCTGAGTTACAGCAGCGGCCGCCTGACCGGAGGCTGGCTGGCCGGCGACCTGAAATTCGTCGATCTGAACGGCGACGGCTTCTGGAATGAAGGAGGTAAAACCGTCGACCAACCGGGCGACCGCAAGATCCTGGGCAACTCGCGTCCGACATTCTCCTACGGCATTAACGCCAGCATCCGCTGGATGGGCTTCGACGCTTCGGTCTTCTTCCAGGGTACGGGCAACCACTATTGGTACCCCAACGGACAGACGATGAACTTCTGGGGCTGCTACTCCGCCTCCTACCTCTCCTTTATGCCGATCGATTTCCACGGCAAGGTATGGTCGGAAGACAATCCCGACGCCTATTTCCCGCGTCCGCGCGCCTACTCCGCAACGGGCGGTTATCTGGCCAAGGTCAACGACCACTATCTGCAAAACATCCGTTACCTGCGCCTGAAAAACCTGACCGTGGGCTACACCATCCCCGTGAGCCTCACGAAAAAGGCCGGCATCGACCAGATCCGCGTCTACTTCTCGGGCGAGAATCTCGCCTACTGGTCGCCGCTCAAAAAGAACACCAAATACGTCGACCCGGAAGCCGCTATCAACCGTTCGAGCCATGCCGAGTTCAACCGCGTTTACTATCCGTGGCCCAAGACCTTCATGTTCGGCATCGATGTCACTTTCTAATTCTAAATTTCGAATACAATGAAACGATTAATCATATTGGCCCTTACGCTGACCGTAGGATTGTCGGCCTGCGACGTACTCGATCTGGAGCCTAAAGACCGCGTCACGCAGTTCGACTACTTCAAGACCGCCAATGATCTCGAACTGTTCTCCAACCCGTTCTACAACAACCTGCTGGACAAGGAACCCTTCGACGAACAGAGCGATCTGCTCGTCCAGAACACCCTCTCCGCCATTCTCTTCGGCGGCAGTCATCGCACCGTGCCCGAATCGGGCGGAGGATGGTCGTGGACGGATCTGCGCCGCATGAACACCTTGTTGGAATACGCCGACATGTGCGAAGACAAGGAGGCCGTCACCAAGTACACCGCCGTGACGCGCTTCTTCCGCGCCTTTTTCTATTTCGAAAAGGTAAAGCGTTTCGGCGACGTACCCTGGTACGACATCCAGCTCGGTTCAGCCGACGAGTTGCTCTACAAGCCCCGCGACTCGCGCGAACTGATCCTGACCAAGATGCTCGAAGACATCGACTACGCCATCAACAGCGGCGGCCTGACCGAATCGGCTGCCGACCCGTACCACGTCAACAAGTGGGCGGCACTGGCGCTCAAAGCGCAGTTCTGCCTCTACGAGGGAACCTACCGCAAATACCACAACCTCAACCTCGACGGCCACGATGCGAACTTCTACCTCGATCTGGCTGCCAAGGCCGCCCTCGAAATCATCGAAAAGGGCCCCTACAAGCTCTATCAGACCGGACACCCCGAAAAGGACTACCTGACGCTCTTCGCCCAGAAGGACGCCAGTCCCGAAGAGTACATTCTGGCTATCAAGTTCGACTACGCGATCGGCGCGCGCCACAACGCATCGGCCTATACGCTGCTGCCGACGCAGGGACGGCCGGGCCTCACCCGCAAGTTCATCAATACCTATCTGATGGACAACGGCACGGCCTTCACCGACAAACCCGGCTGGCAGGAGATGCAGTTCATCGAAGAGACGGACGGCCGCGACCCGCGTCTGGCGCAGAGCATCCGCACTCCGGGCTACACGCGAATCGGACAGACCGAAGTCGAAGGGCCGATGTTCGAAACTACCGTCACCGGCTACCAGCCCGTCAAGTTCGTACAAGACCCCACGTCCAACAGCAACAACAACGACCGTGTGGACTCTTCGGACTGCGATATGCCCGTCTACCGCTTCGGCGAAGTGCTGTTGATCTATGCCGAAGCCAAGGCCGAACTGGGCACGCTCACGCAGGACGACCTCACGATCTCCATCAACAAACTTAGAGACCGCGTCGGCATGCCGCCCCTCGATATGGCCAAGGCCAACGCCAAACCCGACTGGTATCTTTCTTCGGAAGAATACGGTTATCCCAACGTGACGGGGGCCAATGCGGGCGTGATTCTCGAAATCCGCCGCGAGCGTACGATCGAGCTGCTGCAAGAGGGACATCGTTTCGAAGATCTCGTCCGCTGGAAGGCCGGTACCTGCATCGATCAGGCGATCACCGGCATGTATTTCCCCGGCCCGGGCGAGTACGACCTTACGGGCGACGGCAAGGCCGACCTGATCCTCTACGCCAAAGGGTCGGCCAAACCCTCGGCCGACGAAGGCGTCTATGTCTACGAACTGGGCACGGATATCTTCCTTTCGGAGGACACCAAGGGATACATGGCCTTCCATAAGGATGTCGAGCGTACCAAATTCAACGAGGGAAGGGACTATCTCTATCCGATCCCCAGCGGCGAACGTTCGCTCAACAAGAACCTCACGCAGAACCCCGGCTGGAACGACGGTCTCGGTTTCTAAGACGATAATCACCAAAAACGCAAAACTATGAAATTCCTGAAATATTTTTGTGCAGCCTCGCTGCTGGCGGCATCCGCAGGCACGCTGTGGAGCTGCGACGACGATGACGACAAGAGACTCTCGGATGCGGTGCTGGCCAGTGTCAGTTCGCTGACGTTCGAGGCACAGGACACGTCGGAGAAGATCATCACGGTCTACGCCGACGCCGACTGGGTGACGGAGATCCCCGATTGGGTGACCGTCACCCCCACCGAAGGAACCGGCGTCATGGACGTCACGGTTTCGGTCTCCGAGAACATGCGCGACGGCGCAATGGACAATCCCCGCAAGGCGAAACTCGTTTTCAAGGGACGGACGCTCGCCAGCCGTGCCGAGGTGCTCGTCTCGCAGGTCGGCAACAAATTCCGCGACATTCCCGAATATCAGAAGATCGGCGACGTGATCGCACTGGACGACGAGGCTGCCGTGAAGATCCCTTCGGCGCTCGTAATGGCCGTGACGAACAAAGGATTCATCATCAGCGACGACCAGCAGTCGGGAGCCATTTTCGTCGAAGACACCGAGAAGGTGGCAGTGGGCGACAAAGTCTGCGTCTGGGGCACCAAGTCGAGCGACGGCGCCAAACTTCCGATCATCTCCTGCGCGGAAAAATCCGACGATCCGAACAGGGAGGGCGACAAGGTAGAAGTCCTGTCGTCCGGCGCGACGGTGACCTACCCCACCCCGACGGACCTCACCGAACAGATCGACACCTACACTTCGGCCGAACGCAGCTACGTCACCGTGACCGGCTTCTTCAACGGCAGCACCGTCTCCGTCGCCGACGACGCCAAGTATTCGGTGAGTGCCCTGGATATTCCCGAAGAGATGGGTCTGGCCAAGCTGAACGGCCACAATATCACCGTATCGGGTTACTACGCCGGTCTGGCCGAGCCCGTACACCGGATCATAGTGACTACGATCGTGGACAAGGGCGCAGTCGAAACCGTCTACTGGACCGAAGATTTCGAGTGGCTCGAACCCTGGGCTATCGCAGGCGACAATAAGGGCAAACAGGCCGGTCAAACGGTGGAGAAAGACGACCTCGATGCCTACTGTCCGCAGCTTCCGACCTCGATAGTTGACGGAGTATCGACTTTGCAGGCGCTCGAAGCCAAAGGGTACGAGTTCCTGCGCGTATGGGATCCAAGCAAGGACGAAGACGAATGTATCTATCTTCAGAAGAACTATCTCAAATTCGGCAAAACCGCTTATCAGGCCGGTATCGTTTTGTCGAATATCGAAGGCGTTCCCGAAGGGGAAAAGACAACCTTCTCGTTCGACTGGTGTCCGATGCGACAAGGTAGCGGCAAGATCGATCCGGTCAATCTGATCGTTATCGTGCAGAACGGCAGCAACCAACAGCAATTCGAAATTCCCACCCACGGCTGGGAAAGCGGTCATAAGCTCGAATGGATCAAGGCTGAGATCGATCTGGCGGGCATCACGATCGACAAGAATACGAAAATCACCATCAAGCAAACGCAATGGCCTGCTAAAACAGCGAATCGCTGGTTCCTGGACAACATCAAGATCACCAAGGCCGAATAAACTCCGGTCAACTCTCTCTTCACGGCAGACGGCCGTCGACCTGCACGAGCAGCGTCGGCGGCCGCTGCTTTTCCGTTGTTCCCGCACTCCGAGAGGTGCCGGAGAAGCTCCTTCGCAATTTTATCTCCGGAAATATTTTTCTATCACTAAAAAACTTTCTATCTTTGAATAGCGAGTCGTATCAAGGCCGAGCGAAAAAACACAGGACTTCATGAAATTCACCTTTGGTAGACAGCAAAGCGACAGCTCCCTGATCTCCGCAGTCAAAAAGGGCGACAAGGGAGCCTACGAGCAACTCTTCGTACGCTACTACCCCACATTGTTGCGTTTCATACACGGTATGCTCAAAGATAACCACATGGCCGAGGATATCGCCCAGAATATCTTCATGAAACTTTGGATTCACCGCGAAAAGCTCGACAGTACGCAATCGCTCAAAAACTACCTATTCGTATTGGCCAAACATGAAATATTCAACATTTTCAAGGCCAAGCGTACGACCATGCTCTCCCTGCTGCCCCAGCTCAACGACCGCGATATCGAAGATCGAGGCTATTCGATCGAAGAGCAATACAACTATGCCGAACTGAACGAGCTGCTCATCCAGAACATCTCAAAAATGCCGCCCCAACGGCAATTGATCTTCCGCATGAGCCGCTGCGAACATCTCTCCAACCGCGAGATCGCCGAACGGCTGGGTCTCTCGGTGCGCAGCGTCGACAAACACATCGAACTGGCTCTGAAAGATCTTCACAACTCCATCTGCTGATTCTCCCCCTCCTTCCTTCGTTTTTTCCATTTTTTCGCCATTCCGATTACGCAATCGGGAGCGTTCGGTTGTTCTTATTATAGCAGGACGTCCGGAAGAGGCACGCGTCCGGCGAATAACAAGGGAAAAGGGTCATGACCAAACTAAACGAATATTTCGAAAACAAACTCTCCGCACAAGAACAGCTCGAAGTGCAAATGTGGCTCGCCGAGAACGGATACAATCCGGATACCGAAGCACAACTGGAAGAGCTTTTCGACAAGCTGCACGTCGACGACGAAGCGGCAGCCAGAGCCGCCTTCCAACAGGTCGCCAGCCGGCTCGGCATTACCGCAGAAGCACGAAACACGACCGCCTGCCGCTCGCGTATCGCCGCATGGAGCCAACGAATCGCCGCAATCCTCATCGTTCCGCTCTTGTGCGCAGTCTGCCTGCTCTACGCCACCCGTCAGCCGGAAGTAGAGTGGTTCGAGAAACAGGTACCCTACGGAGAAATCGCCTCTCTGACCCTTCCCGACGGCACGCACTTGCACCTCAACTCCGGCAGCCGCATTACCTATCCGTCGGCCTTTACCGGCAAGGAGCGTCGCATCTTCGTCGATGGCGAGATATTCGCCGATGTGGCGAAAGATCCCCACAAACCCTTCATCATTCGTTCGGGCGACGTCGGCATTCGCGTTCTGGGCACCAAATTCAACTTCAAGTCCTATACGAACACCGACTGCATCGAGCTGTTGCTGGTCGACGGGGCGGTCCAGTTCGACATCGACACCGATACCCGCAAACAGCAATTGCGGATGGAGCCGGGCGATCTCGTACTCTACGACCGCGTCTCGAACGACATCAACCTCTCGACGTTCCAACCCGAACATTTCAAATCGTTCGCGGACAACAGGGCCATCCACTTCTTCAATCTGCGTATGCATGACATCGCGTTAGACCTCGAACGACTGTTCGGCACCCGCATCGTCATTCTCGACGAGGCGCTCGCTCAGACACGTTATTTCGCCTATTTCACCAATAACGAAACGCTGGATCAAATTCTCTCGGCGATCAATTCCGACCGCAAGATGAAGATTTCCCGTCGCGACGGAGTCGTCTACCTTTCGTTGAAATGACAAACCCGAATCCTGCCGACAACCCAAACCGAACGCCTATGAAAAACTGACTATCACTACCTTCCGCTTTTTCCTGATCCTTTTCCGTTATTCGTCCGGATGCCGCCGACCCCGGCATCCCTGCCTTAAATTTGAACCTTAAACCAGCCTAATCATGGGAAAAGACTGCAATCGTCGAGGATTTCGCTCCACGAATTTCCTCTATGTAGTTATTCTCTGTTTGTTGCTCAGCCCTGCCACGGGTTTTGCTCAAACAAAGAGAATCAATCTCGAATTGAAGAACGTAACCGTTCAGGAGGCCGTGACCTCGCTGAACCGTACCGAAAACTACTCCATTCTCGTCAGTTCGGACGAGGTAGATCTGAACAAACGCATATCCGTTTCGGCCCAAAACGCCACCATCCGCGAAATTCTCGATCAGGTATTCGCGGGGCAGGAAGTCAATTGCACGATCAACGGAAACCGCATCATCGTCACCAAGCGGCAATCCGCGCCCATGACCGAAACGCCGACCGCCCCGGACGACTCCGTATACGGCCGAGTGACCGACACCAAAGGACAGCCGATTATCGCTGCGACGGTCACGATCGAAGGATCCCAAAAAGGCACACTGACCGGAGCCGACGGGACTTTCGAATTGACGGAGGTGACCTTTCCCGCCCAACTCAACATCTCCTATCTGGGTTACATCACACAAACCGCAACAATCGAGCAAGGGGGGGGGAATCTTCCGCTCAACATCGTCCTGAAAGAGTCTGACAACCTGATGGACGAAGTCGTAGTCGTCGGCTACGGTACACAGCGCAGAGCCAACCTGTCCGGAGCCGTGGCGACTATCAGCGGCAAAGACCTCAATGCCCGTCCGGTCGTCTCGGCAGCCAACGCGCTGCAAGGCGCCGACCCTTCCGTGAACATCACCTTCGGAACCGGATCGCCCGAATCCTCCTATTCGATCAATATCCGCGGTTCGATTTCCCTCAATAACGGTTCGCCGCTCGTACTGGCCGACGGCGTGGAGGTGAGTCTCAGTCAGATCAACCCCAACGACATCGAATCCGTATCCGTGCTCAAAGACGCTTCGTCATGCGCCATCTACGGCGCCAAGGCTTCGGCCGGCGTAGTGCTCATCACGACCAAAGCGGGCAAGAAAGGCCAACGGGCCCATGTCACCTACAACGGGCGCTTCGGCTGGGCCAAGAATACCACTTCGACCGACTTTATCGATACGGGTTACGACCACGTGCGTATCGTCAACCAGTTCATGAACGACTCGTCGGACGGCACGATGGACATTTTCCGCTACACCGAAGAGAACGGCGGTCTGCAAAAACTCTACGAGCGTCGCAACGACCGTACGCCGCACCCCGATCGTCCATGGGTCGAAGTCGGCAACGACGGCAAGTACTATTACTACGGCAACTTCGACTGGTACGGCTATTTCTACAACCGCGTGCGGTCGCAGCAGGAACACAACCTCTCGCTCTCGGGCAGTACGGACAAAGTATCCTACTACGCAAGCGGCCGTTTCTACCAACAGTACGGCATGTTCAACATCAACAAGGACAAGTTCAACGACTATGCCTTCCGCACCAAAGTATCGGCCCGGATAGCTCCGTGGCTGAAATACTCGAACAACACCAGCTTCGACACCACGGACTACAAGTACGGCGGCCATCAGGACTACGAAGGCACGATCAACGCCCTGCAATCGAACATCTGCGCCGCATTCCTTCCCTACAACCCCGACGGCACGATCGTACAATACGTCAACCAACTGGGCAAGAACTCCCCGATCGGAGCCGGCCGCGGAGGACAGATGACCGCCGACCGTTCGAAAAACACGCGCGAGAAACGCTACCTCACCTTCTCGAACCAGTTCGACGTCACGCTCTTCAAAAAGCTCGTCCTCACAGCGGTCTACGACTACCGTCAGCGGGACAATCTCTTCAAATACCGCAACAACACGTTCGAATATTCGCGCCAGCAGGGCGTCGTGGAGACGTTCACGTCGGGATCGGTCGAAAATTCCTACCGCGAGATACACCAAACCTACAAAGGACATAACGTCAACATCTACGGAACTTACGAGAATTCGTGGGGCGGCCACAATCTGAAAATCACAGCCGGAGGCCAATACGAAGACTACCGCTCAACCTCGCTCGACGCAAAACAGACCGACCTGTCGAGCGACGACATCGACTCCTTCACGGTAGCGACGGGCCCCATCACCCTCTCGCAATCGATCACGGCCTACCGTACGCTGGGATTCTTCGGACGTGTGAATTACGACTACAAGGGCCGCTACATTTTCGAGGCGAGCGCCCGCGGCGACGGTTCGTCGCGCTTCGAGTCCGACCATCGCTGGGGATTCTTCCCCTCTGCGTCGGCCGCATGGCGCATCAGCGAGGAGTCGTTCTTCACCCGGGCACGGGACATCGTCGACAACCTCAAATTGCGTCTTTCGGTAGGCAGTCTGGGCAATCAGCAGGTATCCGACTATGCCTACATCGAGCAGATCAGCACCGACAATCAGATGAACTATACCTTCGACGGACAGGAAAAAGCCTTTTATGCCAACGTCACGGATCCGCTCTCGTCGGGTCTGACGTGGGAAACCGTAACCACCTACGACGTCGGACTCGACGTAGGCCTTCTGAACAATCGTCTCAATTTCACCGGAGACTATTATATCCGCGATACGAAGGACATGCTCACCACTTCGCTCACGCTGCCCAGCGTCTTCGGCGCCAATACTCCGAAAGCCAACTGCGCCGACCTGCGCACAAAGGGCTGGGAGATCTCGCTGAGTTGGCAAGACGAATTCCAACTGGCGGGGAAACCCTTCTCGTACCACGTATCGGCTTCCGTGGGTGACTACATTACCAAAATCACCAAATACCACAATCCTGATCGGGTGATCTCCGACCGCTACGAAGGTCAAACGCTGGGCGAAATCTGGGGATACCACGTCGAAGGTCTGTTCAAAACCGACCGCGAAGCCGCCGAATACCAGGCCTCGATCGACGACAAGGCGGTCAATAACCGCGTCTATCAGAACAAAGGGCCTGCCGGCAACCGTCTGCGCGCGGGCGATGTCCGTTTCGCCGACCTCGACGGCAACAACATCATCTCCGAAGGTTCGGGCACCGTGGACGATCCGGGCGACAAACGCATCATCGGCAACTCGCTGCCCCGTTACAACTACTCGTTCCGGCTGGGTTTCAACTGGATGGGATTCGACATATCGGCCTTCTTCCAGGGCATCGGACGTCGCGACTGGTATCCGGCTGCCAACCAAGCCTCCTTCGACTTCTGGGGCCCCTATGCCTTTCCGCCCACTTCGTTCATCCACAAGGACTTTTATTCGAACTGCTGGTCGGAGGATAATCGCAATGCCTACTTCCCCCGTCCGCGCGGCTACAATGCCTACTCCGGCGGTGCGTTGGGCGAGAAAAACGACCGCTATCTTCAAAATCTCGCCTATCTGCGTCTGAAAAATCTCACGATCGGCTATACCGTACCCGAGAATCTCACTCGCAAAATCGGTATCAGCCGCGCCCGCATCTATTTTTCGGGTGAAAACCTCTGCTATTGGTCGCCGCTGAAAAAACACAACAAGACCATCGATCCCGAGCTGGCCGGATCGAGCGGTACGAACAAGGCCAACTCCGGAACAGGATATGCCTATCCCAAAACGCTTTCCATAGGCGTCGACATCAGCTTCTAACGCATAAAGAAAACGACAGATGAAAACACTGCAAAAAATATTGGCAACGATCCTGCTGGGCGCCGCATGTTCCAGCTGCGACCTGACCCTTATTCCCGAAGATACGGTCACTCCGCAGACCTTCTTCAAGACGGAAACCGATCTGCGGCTGTGGACCAACCAGTTCTATACGATGCTCGAATCACCCGACAACGCCGCCGGCCTCAATGCCGACGATATGGTCGACAAGAGCATGGGCGACGTAATATCGGGAACCCGCATGGCCTCCAACGAAAAAGGTTGGACCTGGACCGCCCTGCGCAAAATCAACTACTATCTGGCGAATTCGCATAACTGCACCGACGAAGCCGTCCGCACCAAGTACGACGGCGTGGCCTACTTCTTCCGCGCCTATTTCTACTACGAGAAGGTACTCCGCTACGGCGACGTACCCTGGTACGAGCAGGTCATCGGCTCCGAAGAGGAGGAGTTGCTGAAAAAGCCCCGCGAAGATCGCGGCATCATCATGGATCACGTGATGAACGACCTCAAAAACGCAATCGAAATGCTGCCCCGCGAAAAGGATGTCGCCCGCGTAACCCGTTGGTCGGCCCTGGCTCTCAAATCGCGTATCGCCCTCTACGAAGGCACGTGGCGCAAATACCGGAATCTGCCCGATGCCGACAAGTATCTGCAACTGGCCGCCGACGCCGCATCGACCTTCATCTCCGAAAGCGGCTACTCGCTCTACAAGGAGGGAACGGAACCCTATCGGGATCTCTTTTGCAGCGACGACGCCAAACAGGAAGAGGTCATTCTGGCCCGCATCTACAACTTCGAAGGACTGAATCTCTCCCACAACGTGCAGTTCAACATCCGCAACTCCGCAGCAGGTTTCACGCGCCGTTTCATGAACCATTACCTCATGGCCGACGGTTCGCGCTTCACCGAAAAAGAGGGACACGAAACGATGTCCTACACCGAAGAGACCGCCGGACGCGACCCCCGTATGGCACAGACCGTACTCTGTCCGGGCTACATCGCCAAAGGCGAGGAGTCGGTCACGGCGAACGACATGACGGCGATGACAGGATACGAACCTATCAAGTTCGTCTCGACGGCAGCCCACAGCGGAGCGTCGAAAGGCACCTCCGACTGGCCGTTGTTCCGTACGGCGGAGGTCTATCTCAACTACGCCGAAGCCAAAGCCGAACTGGGAACGCTGACGAAAGACGACCTGCTCATTTCGATCGACAGAATCCGCGACCGGGCCGGCATGAAGGGGCTCGACATGGCCGCTGCCAACGCCAATCCCGATCCCTTCCTCCTGGCCTGCTATCCCAATGTCACCAAAAGCGAAAACACGGGAGTCATCCTCGAAATCCGTCGGGAGCGCACGATCGAACTCGTGATGGAAGGGCTGCGCATGTGGGACATGTTCCGCTGGAAAGAGGGTGCGCAACTGGTCAACGAAACCAACCCCTACTACGGAATCTATTTCTCCGGACCGGGACTCTACGACATGGACGGCGACGGCAGGAACGACCTCGAACTCTATGTCGACAAGCAGACCAGCAGTCCGGCCGACGGATTGACGGTACTGCGCATCGGATCGGACATCATTCTCTCCGACATGGCGGAAAACCGCGGTTACGTGGTGGCGTGGAGTACGCTGAAATACACTTGGAACGAGGAACGCGACTACCTGTGGCCCATTCCGGCCGACCAGCGCGTACTGACGGGCGGACTGCTGACCCAGAATCCCGGATGGACCGACAGCACCGATTTCGACTGACGCTTTCGCAACCCGATAAAATCAAAAGACAATGAAACGAACTCTGATAACATCACTTTTGGCATCGGCTCTTCTTTTCGGCGGCGGATGCAGCGACGACTTCGACGACTCCGCCCTGTGGAAAGGGGTCGACGAGATATACAACCAACTCACGGAACTCGAAAAACAGGCCGATCAACTCAACGACCAGATCCGGCTGCTCTCGTCCATCGTCAACGGCGGAGCCATAACCTCGATCACGCAGGACGCCGAGGGCAACGACGTCATCCGGTTCAAGGGGACCGACAATATCGAACACAGCGTCACCGTCGCCACGAAGGACGACGTCTCCTCGGCACCGATCCTCGGTACGAAAGAGGAGAACGGCGTACTCTACTGGACGACTACCGTCGACGGAAACACCGATTTTCTGAAAGACACCGACGGCTCGAAAATCCCCGTTGCGGGGCGTACTCCCGAAATGGCCGTCGACAAAGAGGGTTACTGGACCCTCAACGGCCGGCGATTGACCGATGCGTCGGGAAACCCGGTGAAAGCCGAAGGAAAGCAGACGTCGCTCATCACAGGAATCTCGCGCGACGACAACGGCAACGCCATCTTCACGCTGGGCGACGGATCGACCGTATCCGCACCGATATTCGACGCCTTCAACATCGTCTTCAAGATCGGCGACACCGTCTTCGACGACGAGTACACCGTCGAGGACGTTTCGCAGCCACTCACGATCGGTTACGAGATCACGGGCGAAAAGGCCGACGAAGCGATCCTGAAAATAGTGCGCTGCGAGCAGCTCGAGGCCGTAGTCGACACCTCGGCCGAAACCGTCGTCGTAACCTTCGAAGCGCCTTTCGAAGAAGGATGCTTCGCCCTGATGCTCTGCGACCTGCAAGAGAACGTGCTGATCCGCATGGTGCGTCTGGCGTCGGCGAGCGCCAAACCCGAATATTACGGTATCAAAACCGCGGACGACCTGCGCGAATTCGCCCGGGCCGTAAATACGGGGCGCAACTACGACCGCTATCGCGATGAAACCGGCGACGTCGTTCTGCTGGACGATGTCGACATGAACGGGATCACCGAATGGACCGCCATCGGAACGACCGAACACCCCTTCTCCGGCAAGTTCAACGGCAAAGGCCATACGATCCGCAACATCGCATGGACGGCCGATGCCGCGAAATCGACGGCGCACGGTCTGTTCGGCGTACTGAATCAGGCCTCCGTCCGGAATCTCACGGTCGGCGGCTCGGGCGATCGGATCATCGTCCGGGGGACTGCCGCAGCCGGTACGGCCATCGCGGGCGTAGCGGCGTTCGCTACGGAATCGGTCATCGAAAACGTCGCCAACAACGTCTCGATCTCGTTCGAAGGCGAAGACCCCGCCGACACGCCGGTGATGCTTGCCGGCATCGTCGGACAGATGTCCGGAACGACTCTCGGCGGACAATCCGCCGAAGCGGGGTGTACCAATAACGGCGACATCACCTCAGGAGCGATCGCCAACACCGGAAACGGAGGCAAAGGCATGCAGGTAGCCGGCATCTGTGCGTACATCAAAAATACAGACGGCAACTTCATGGGTCACTGCACCAACAACGGACGCGTGAACGCACCCTCCGGACGCGGCGGAGGGCTGGCCGGAACTTTCGAGAAGGGAACCATCGCCAACTCAACGAACGCCGGACTCGTCGAAGACGACGCAGTCGGACAGTACGCCGGACAGAAGGACAAATACGGCATCAAACGCATGGGCGGTCTGGTCGGAGGTTCGACCTCGGCGGAGTGCATCATCGAGAACTGTACCAATTCCGGAAACGTCATCTCGCACCTCGGCTGCCGTACGGGCGGATTCGCGGGGCACAACGCCGGCACGATCCGCACCTGCAAGAACACCGGCGCCATCATCGGCAACGTGACCGTCGCCGGTTCGGACTATCACGGTCCCGGATGGGCCTGCGGCTATAACAAGAGTGCATCTCTCATCTCGGACTGCATCGGACACGGATTCGTCGGCGATTACGACACGTACAAAGACTCCCCGACGACGGCTCCCGCAGCCATGCACACCTCGGCCGTCTGTCACAAACGTTCGAACTACGACACAGAGGAAAACACCGTGGACTGGACGCTTCCGTCCTACTACGATTGGGAGCTCAAACAGACCGTCGCACTTCACCCCGGAGTGAAATACACCTACTACGAATTCACCAACCTACCGCGTAAAATGCACGTACTGGAACTCGACCTGACGAACGACGCCGTGGAGATATCCACCTCGATGGCCGACGACCTCGTACCCAATCCCAACGGCAACAACAACAGCAACAACGGCAAAAACATCCGCGAGACACTCTCGGAAAACTGCAACCGGAAGCGTGCCGAAGGACAAAACATCATCGCCGGCATCAATTCGGGCTTCTTCAATTCGCATGACGGATTCCCCCGCGGACTGCACATCGAGGAGGGACGCCCCGACTTCGTCAACAACAAGAGCGTCCGCACGTCGCTGACCAACCATGCGAATGCCTTCACTTTCTTCAAGGATCGTACGGTGAGCTGCGGCAAAAAGACCTTCTCCGGCAAAATCGAAGTCGGCGGTACGGAATACGAATACCACTCGATCAACGACACGATCCTGCGTTCGGGCAGCACGTTGCAAGAAGCCAACCTCTATACTGCACGATACAAGAAAATACCCCATCCCGACGCTCCCTCGCTGACCAATACGCTCTCCAAAAAGGCGCTCTACGTCGTCGCGAAAAACAAGTCGGGCAATCCCGTGACGGTCAACGACGGCTGGTTCGAAGCCACTGTAACCCAGATCGCGGACGGTCGTTCGACGGAGCTCGCCGAAGCGCCCTATCTGACGGCCCTCGACGAGTGGGCCGTACAGCTCACCGGCGCGACGGCCGAAACGCTCGCCGGAAAACTCTCCGTGGGTTCGACGCTCCGCATCCGCGCAGACGTGACGGTCAACGGAATCTCGACCCCTATTCTGACACAGAACTCCACGATGTATCAGTTCATGGTCGACGGCGAAGACAAGAGTTTCGACACAGACAAATACGACCCGATGACTTACGTGGGCATCGACAAGGCCGGAACGAAAGTCTGCTTCTTCGTCATCGACGGCCGTCAGGACTGGATTTCGATGGGCGTAAAATTCTATGAAATGGTCCGCATCGCCCAAAAATTCGACTGCTGGAACGTAACGAGATTCGACGGCGGCGGTTCGACGGCCATGTGGCTCTACACCGACGGCGCCGGCAAGGTGGTCAACCAGCCGTCCGATGCGAAAGGCGAACGCTCGTGCATGAACTACCTCCACGTGCGGATCAAACAATAATCCCATAAACAGCAAGAAAAATGAGAAAGTTTTCGAACATCATATCGCTCGCCGCATGTTTCGTTCTTCTTTGGGGATGCGACGAATACGACGACGGAGAGCTGCGGCAAAACATCGATGCCATCGAGCAGGAACTCACGGAGACCGAAAAGCGTGTCGAGCGACTGAACGAAGAGATGAATTCGCTTTCGGCGTTGATCAACAGCAGCTTCATCTCCTACCTCAAACAGGACGACGAGGGCAACTACGTCATCAGCTACCGCGACCACGGCGGCGAAACGAAGACCGTTACCCTCGCCACGCAGGACGACGTGGTAACCGCTCCGATCGTCGGTGCCGGCGAATTCACCGACGGGAAACTCTACTGGCGCACGACCGCCGACAACGGCAAGACCTATCAGTGGCTGCTCGACAAGGAGGGCAAGATGATGCCCGTGGGCGGCGTACCTCCCGCGATGGACATCGATGCCGAAGGATTCTGGATCGTCGACGGCCAGCGTCTCACGGACAAGGAAGGCAATCCCATACTGGCCAACGATGTCAGCAACACCCTCTTCCAGAAGGTGGAGACCGACGAAGAGAGCGGTATGGTCCGCTTCACGCTCGCCGACGGAAGCACCTTCGAGATTCCGGTGTTCGAAGCCCTGAGCATCCGGTTCGATGCAGCTCCCGTAACGGCCGTCCCCGATCGTTCGATACCGGTCGAAATCGAATACACCGTAGCGGGCAGCGAAGCCGAAACGGCGTATGTCGACTACTTCACGGCATGGAACGTAACGGTGAAAATCGACAAATACACCCGTACGATCTCGGTGAAGCTGGACGAAAATGCCGAAGAAGGCAATGTCGTCGTCATCGCCTCGGCCGGCGGCAATACCGTTCTCAAACCATTATTCTTCACCTATGGAACGGCCCAGATCGACCCTCCGACGTGGGATCCGCAGTTCGGAACGGGAGCGGAGGTGGCCCTCGAAGGCGAATTCACGGAATTCGACATCAGGGTGTCGGCCAACATCGACTATGAGGTAACGATCGCAGAGGAGTGTCAGTCGTGGCTCAAACCCGCCCCCAAGACACGCGCGGAGACGGTCACGACGACCCACTCGTTCGTAGCCGACTACTATGAAAACGACAGCGGCGCTGACCGCAAAGGCTCGATCACATTCTCGAATCGCCCCTACGGCATCACCGTAACGCTCGGCGTCCGCCAATCGCCGGTCGTTCCCGACACCCCGACCGAACCGGGCATCGCAACGGGCGCAGACCTCGTGGCCTTTGCCAAGGCCGTCAACGCCGGCGGAAGCACGGATCGTTGGGAGAACGCTTCGGGAGAGGTGGTGCTGCTCAACGACATCGATCTGACGGAACTTACCGAATGGACCCCGATCGGACAGGGCAAGGCCACCGGATCGCCCTCCTACAATACGTTGACAAACCCCTTCACGGGCGTGTTCGACGGCCAGGGTTTCACGATCAAGGGAATCCGATGGACCTTCAACGTCGAGAACGAGACGACCCATCTCCACGGCCTGTTCGGAGCGATAAAGGACGCTACGATCAAAAACCTCAAACTGGGCGCCGCAGGGGATCAAATTACCCTCGTGGGTACGAGTCAGAACGTCGTATCGGCCGGTGCACTGGCGGGTTACGCCGAAGGATCGACGATCGTCAACGTCACCAACAATGTCTCGGTGATCCTCACGGGCGACAATCCCGACGCCACGCTGATGATGCTCGCCGGTATCGCCGGATGCATCAAGTCCACGACCATCGGCGGCGAAACGAAAGACGACGCCGTCATCAACAACGGCGATGTGAAGACCGGTCGCATCACCAACACAGCCAACGGGGGTACGGGTATGAACATCGGAGGCATTTGCGCCTTCACGCTCGGTGCGGGAACCAAGCTCAACTACTGCACTAACAACGGCGAAATAAGCGCTCCCACAGGACGCGGCGGCGGTCTGGTCGGCACGCTAGGCGGCAGTACGACCGAAGAGAACGGCACGGTGATCGCCAACTCGACCAACAACGGAACGATACAGGACGATGCCATCGGTCAATACGGCGGCAGCAAGGACTACTACAACTATAAGCGCATGGGCGGTCTGGTCGGCGGTACGGTTACCAACAACAACCTCCGCATCGAATACTGCACCAACAACGGCAATGTCTTCTCGCAACTGGGATGCCGTACGGGAGGTTTCGTAGGCCACAATCAGGCGACGATCGTCGGTTGCGTGAACAAGGGAACGATCCTGGCCAACATCACCTACGCCTCCGGCGAACCACAACACGGACCCGGTTGGGCCTGCGGTTACAGCGGCAAGAAGCTCGTCACACAATGCGCCAAGGGAGGTCGTGTCGGCGAATGGGATACCTACAAGGACAATCCGGGCAGCGCTCCCGAGGCCACGAACGACAACGCCCTGTGCTACAAGAACGGCGATTATTTCGATCCGTCGCAGAACTACTAACGCTTAATTCAGACATCCATGAAACGATTTCTATATCTCTTGCTCCTCACGGCGACAACCTTCGTCTACGGATGCAGCGACTACGACGATTCGCAACTCAGCGGACGTCTCGACGACATCAAGGAGCGGATCGCAAAACTTCAAGACCGCATCGCCTCGCTCAACAGTCAACTCGCCGACCTGAGCGAACTGACATCGGGCAACGTCATCACGGAGATGACCGAAGACTCCGAAGGCAATTATATCATCACCTACAAGGACAACAAGAACGAGGAGAAGAGCATCGTACTGGCCACTGTCGACCAGATGCTCAACGTCCCGCTGCTCGGTGTCGAACTCGACCCGCAGAACAATCTATATTACTGGACCGTAACGGCTGACGGCAAGACTTCGCCGCTGCTCGACAAAGCCGGCGAAAAGGTGCCCGTAAGCGGATACACGCCCGAAGTATCGGTCGACGCCGAGGGATTCTGGACCGTCAACGGCGAACGGTTGAACGACGCCGAAGGAGATCCGATCGAAGCCAACGACGGCGAAAGCTGCCTGTTCAAGGATATTGCCCGCGACGCCAACGGCAACCTGTCGCTGACGCTCGGCGACGGGAAGGTCATCACGCTCCCCATCCAGCAGGTACTGAATCTCACGCTCTCGACAGCAATCAACACCACCGTCGTCGACCCGACGGTTCCCGCAACCATCGAATATGAACTCCACGGCGAACATGCCGCGGAAGCACTGGTCGGCATCGCCGAGGCCGAAGGGGTCGAAATCGTCCTGGACAGGAAACAGCAGCGGATCACCGTCACCTTCCCGACCGGATTCGACGATGGATATATGATCGCAATGGCCTACGACATGCAGGAGCATACGGTACTGCGACCGGTATTCTTCACCAAGGCGACGAGTGATCGGATCGAGATCCGCACGGCCGAAGAACTCGTGCAATTCGCCGAAAACGTCAATGCCGGAACGGGCGCACAGCGAATGACCGCCGTATTGATGAACGACATCGATATGACGAAGATCGCGTCGTGGATTCCCATCGGCAACGGTTCGTTCGTCGCCACGGCTTCGGAATCGAAAGTCGAGGGTGCGGCTTTCGAAGGGACGTTCGACGGTCAGGGCCACGCGCTGCTGAACTGCAAGATGACCGGAGCACTCACCTCGGACAATCAAGTCTACGGACTGTTCGGCATCCTCAAAGGCGCCACGGTACGGAACCTCGTATTGGGTGCCGAAAGCGGCGACACGGGGTCGTTCACCGTTTCGGGCAACGGAACGACCTCGACCGGCGTCATCGCCGGCGCCTGCGTCGACTCGAAGATCGAGAAATGCACCAGCTATCTACCGATGGTTTGCGAAGGCAACAACTCGGCAAACAAGCTGATGACCATGGGGCTCGTCGGCTTCGTCTACGGCGCCGGCACGAGCGAGGATACCGTTTCGCAACTGACCGATTTGACAAACTACGGTGCACTGAAAGCGGATCCGGGTGCCGCCAACGCCAACGGATTCACCTCGACTCAGGTCGGAGGCATCGCCGGATTCTCGAACACCTCCCGCACATCGACCTTCGCCAATCGGTTCCTGCGCTGCATAAATCACGGAGACATGACCGTTTCGACAGGACGCGCTTCGGGCATCGTCGCCGCAGCCAACACCTTCACGCACATCGTCGAATGCGAGAACTACGGCGACATGATGAATACCTATGCGGGCTCCAAGGGCGGACGTCTGGGCAACATCACCTGCATCCTCGGCACCCAGTCGATCATAAACGGCTGCACCAACCACGGCGACGTCGTGACGACCAACTCCCAATCCCACGCCGGAGGACTGCTCTGTCTGTCCAATGCCACAGACTGCGAAATCATCAATTCGGCCAACTACGGCAACGTAATCTCCGACCTCACGACCTACCGCGGCACGCTCGTAGCCAATATCAACAGCCTCGGAAAGATGGACAACAACATCGCAGGCGGCGGAATAGGATCCTACAACGGCGGCGACTACGAAATGGTCGCCATCAACGAAATGAACTTCATGGATTATATCGGAAAGATCAAGGCCGGCAACGAAGAGCGCGTGACCAATACCAAGTACGGAGGCGAGGTCTCGACGGCCAAAGGCATTCGCACGGCCGACGATCTCGTGGCTCTCGCGGCTGCGGTCAACTCCGGCAAGCCGCTCGGCGAATGGCAAAACGAAAACGGAGAGATCTGCCTGCTGACCGACATCGACATGTCCGAGGTCGCCGAATGGACACCCATCGGCAAGGCAACCTTCGTCATCGCAAACAACAAACTCACGGTCTCCGGAACCCCCTTCGCAGGACATTTCAACGGCCAGGGCTACCGGATCCGCAATCTGAAAATGGTCGCTGCGAACAGCGAGGAGGGGGCTACATACGGATTGTTCGGAACTTTGGCACCCGGCGCCGTGATCGAGAATTTCTCGTTCGACACAGGCTGTTCGTTCACCGTCGCGTCCACAGCCGGTTCATCGAACGGCGTAGTGGCCGGACTGGTTTACGACGCTACGGTGCGTGACATCACGAGCAGCGCTCCGATGCTTTTCCAGGGTGCGGCGGGCAATGTCCGCATCACGATGGCCCTGATAGGAACGGCCTTTGCCGAAACAGCCAACGTCACGATCGACAACGTGAACAACAACGGCACGATCACGGCCGAAAACCGAGACAACAATACGAACGGAGGCGCCACGGGCTACCACATCGCCGGCATTGCGGGATTCACCACCAACGACGGGGCTTCGCAGCAGAAAGTCATCATCTCCGACTGCATCAACTACGGCGACATCACCTCCGCGACAGGACGCACCGCGGGCATCGTCGCAGCGGCCAACCGCTATACCCAACTGGCCAACTGCGTAAATCACGGCAAGCAGCTGAACACTTGTCCGAAAAACGATGCGGGACGTTTGGGTAACATCGCCTGCAACATGGGCGCAGGGTCGTCGATGATCGGATGTTCGAACTACGGCGATCTCACCTCGACGACCGGTTCCCGCTGCGGCGGCATCACGTCGGCGGCAGGCGACGCGACCTTCGAGAACTGCGCCAACTACGGTACGATCCTGACCGACAGCCCCTATCGAGGTGTATTCTGGGGGTATAACAACGCCGTGGCACAATGGACCGACTGTACGGCCGGCGGCAAGGTCGGAACCTACAACGCCAATGCTCCCGTTTTCGACTCCTATGCCGATGCCGAGCAAGCCAACTACCTGGGGAAACAAGGGGCGAACCAATCGACCCTTACGAATATCGCCTACCAAATCGGAAACTCGGGCGGAGGAAGCGCGGGCGGCAACGCGGAACTGCGCATTCTCTTCATCGGGAACAGTTTTACGAAAGATGCCGTGGAGCATCTGCCCGGCATTCTGAAAGCCATGGGCATCGACAAGGTGAAGATGACACACATGTATTACGGAGGGCGTACGGTTCCCGAATACAACAACGGCTTCGCCACCGTGAACGACTACCGTTGCTACGAATGCAATCCGGGAGCGGCCGGCTGGACCGAATCGATGAACAAGACGATCAAAGAGGTAGCCGCTTCGGAGCAGTGGGACGTCGTGACCATCCAGGAACACACGGGCAAGGTCAACGCATGGAAGTGGACCTCGGCCGAGAAAGAGGCTTTGCAGGGACTCATCGACAACGTCAAGTCAACGCAAACCGGCGCCATGCCCAAGTTTTACTATATTCTGTCGCAGGCCTATGCCGATCCCGCACTCGTCAGCTATTCGCAACAGACGGTGATCGTCAACAACTTCGCCTCGTCGCAGACGGACATGTACGCCGCCATCGTCGCACAAGGCCAAAAAGTAATGAGCGAAGTCGCATTCGACGATGTGATCGCCACGGGCACCGTCCTGCAAAATCTCCGCACGTCGAAACTCCAAAACGCGATGGACATGACCCGCGACGGGTACCACATGGACTACGGCATTTCGCGTTATGCCGCATCGTGCGCCGTATTCGAAAAACTGATCTCGCCTGCCTTCGGAGGTGTGACGCTCGACGGAAATCCGTTCCGCTATACGACATCGAACACCACCCACGGCAGCTATTCGACCCCTGTTACCGAGGCGAATGCCCCGATCGCCCTGCAAGCAGCGCGCTATGCCCTGACTACGCCCTACGCCGTCACCGACATGTCCCACATCGGGCAGGAAAGCCCCGATAACGGCATCGAGGACACGGAATTCGAGGAGGACCAGAACAAAGAATAATTTTGCAGAAAAAATGAAAAAAACATATATCATCCTATTCGGCGCAGCATTGCTGCTCGGAAGCTGCACCCGAAATCCCGAAACCGACGAACCGACTCCGCCCCACGCCTCATCAGGACTCGTCATCAAGGCCTCCTGCACTCCGGCAACGCGAACCGACATCATCGAAGGAAAAAGCACATGGGAAGTCGGCGATCGCATTACGGTCGTCTACGACGGTACGGCCTATGTCTACACGGCTACCGAAGCGGGTGCCACGACCACCTTCGCCAGCGATACGGGGATCACGGCCTACGACCCCTCGAAACCGCTGACGGCCTACTATCCCGTCACGACCGTCGAAAGCACCGTTGCGGTGGAACCCCAGCGTACAATCACCCTGCAAGGCACGGAGCAGACCAACACGGCCTGCGCACCGCTGGTCGGGACACCGCTCGATAAGAATCTTGCGGAGGGTGCACTCCATGTCTCGTTCCGCAATATCTTCTCGGTCATCGAACTGCGCATCGATGCCGGCGAATTGGATAGTCCGGCGCAATCGCTCGCCGTGGAACCCGCCTCGCAGGAGGACTTCGACGGCTATCTGACCTTCACAGGTACGGTCGACCCTTCGACCCTCGCCCTCACGCCGGCCCCCGGCGGAACGGGATCGAAACTGACGTTGCATTTCCCCGATAACGCCGATCTGACCCGTCCCCAGACAATCAAGTTCCCCGTAGGGCGCTTCATCTCCGAGGCCGGTCTGAAACTCACGCTCACGACGACCGACGGCAGAACCTACACAAAAAACATCTACAAATCGGGAATACGCACCTACAACGAGAAGAACGGTATCTTCTCGGCCCGCCATCTCGCCAAAGCGCTCTACGCCTTCGCGTCTCCGGGCGGTATCGAGACGGCCGACGATCTCATCGAATTCGCCGCGGCAGTCAATGCGGGCGAAAGTCTCGCCTCCTGGCAAGATGAACGAGGCTTCGTCGTACTGCTCAACGACATCGACATGACCGGCATCGAAACGTGGACACCGATCGGCGATGCGGTCTGTCCGCTGACGGGCACCAACGCATTGACGATCGAATCGGGACGTCCATTCACGGGCTTCTTCGACGGGCAGGGGCACTCGATCCGTAATTTCCACATGGTATGCGACAACTCGACTCCCAACCGCGCATGGGGATTCTTCGGCGCATTGGGCCCCGGAGCCGTCGTCGAAAATCTCGTCTTCGACGCCTCCTGTTCGCTGGCGGTCAAAGCCTCGAAAGGCACCGACTGCGGCATTCTGGCCGGCGTGGTCTACGACGCTACCGTGCGCAATATCGTCAACAACGCCCCGATGTCGTTCGACGGCTCGGCAGGCAACGTCCGCATGACGATGGGCATGGTCGGACTCGCCTTCGCCAGCAAAGGCGTCGTACTCGACCGCCTGACCAACGAAGCCGCCCTCACGTCCGAAGACGGCGGCAATACCGGCAACGGAGCGACGGGCATACACGTCGGCGGCATCTGCGGGTTCAGCACCAACCTCGCCAGTTCGGCCAACCCCGTAATCTTCAACGGATGTATCAACCGCGGCGACCTCACGACAAAGGTCGGACGTGCTTCCGGCATCGTCGCCGCAGCCAACCGCTACACGCACCTGACCGACTGTACCAACTACGGACTCAACGACAACGCCTTTCCCAGATCGGGATACGCCCGCCTCGGCAACATCACCTGCATCACCGGACCGGGAATCAAATTCACCAACGTCGTGAACCGCGGCGATCTAATCAGCCGTACGAAAGGGGCCGCCGGCGGCATTCTCTGTCTGGTAAACCACAACGACAACGAATTCATCGGATGCGAGAGCTACGGCCGTGTCATCTCCGACCGCCCCGACAACGACTACAAGGGAACCTTCTTCGGACAGTGTAAAAAAGCCGCGAAGTTCCGAAACTGCATCGCACAAGGTGACGTAGGAACCTACAACGGAGGCGATTGCATCATGACGGGCGTCAACGCCGACAACTACATGGACTATCTCGGCGCCTACGACGCCTCGGCAGTCGACGTCACTCCGGCGAACATCCTCTATCGTCCTGCCGGAAACTGATATAAGAAAACGAAGTCTTCATCCAACGATAACCTATGAAACGAAAAATCACTCATCTGCTGATTCTCGCCGCTGCTCTCACCGGAGCAGCGTGCGGAGAACAGACCGCCCCGTCGCAAACCGGCGGCCGGGCCGAAGCGATCGTCGCCGAACTGCACGATCCCGCATCGAAAAAAGTGTTGGTCGCCTCACACCGCGGCGACTGGCGCAACTGGCCCGAAAACTCGATTCCTGCTATCGAATCCGTAATCCGCATGGGAGTCGACATCATGGAACTGGATCTCAAACTGACCAAGGACAGCGTGCTGGTGCTCTGCCACGACAAGACGATCGACCGTACGACCAGCGGAAAAGGCCGAGTCTGCGACATCACCTACGACTCGATCCGCCGCTGCAAGTTACGCCGGGCACACAACGTCGTTACCGATGATCTGCGGATGCCGACCCTGCGCGAAGCGCTGGAAGTCTGCAAAGACCGCATCGTGGTGAACATCGATCAGGGGTACGAATATTACGACCTCGCACTGGCCGTCACCGAGGAGCTGGGCGTCACGGATCAGGTGCTCATCAAGGGCAAGCGTCCGGCGGAGGTCGTGGCGGCGAAGTTCGCCGCCTATCCGCACAACATGATGTACATGCCGGTCATCGACATCCTCAAACCGCAGGGACGCGAACTCTTCGAAGAGTACCGGAAATCGGAGAACCAGCCGTTGGCCTACGAAGTCTGCTGGGACGAATATACGCCCGAGGTGGAAGCCTGCATGAAACGCATCGCGGACGGCGGTTCGAAGCTCTGGGTGAACTCGCTTTGGAGTTCGCTCTGCGGCGGATTGGACGACGACAAGGCCTTTGAAGGCGGCCCTGCCGCAATTTACGGAAAACTGATTGACATGGGCGCGACCCTGATCCAGACCGACCGCCCTGAATTACTGATCTCGTATCTCCGCAGCCGGGGGCTGCACGATTGACTCGCTGAAACTTATGAAAAAATTACTGATTCTGCTACTGTGCAGCGCCCTTTTCCACTCCGGTCCCGTCTTCGGATGGGGACGCGAAGGGCACGAGACAATTGCCAAGATCGCCGAACGCAACTTGACGAAGCGAGCGAAAAAACGCATCGAAAAATACCTCGGAGGGCACTCGATCGTCTACTATGCCAAGTGGATGGACGAATACCGCAAGACCCCCGAATATGCCTTCACGGACGGTTGGCACACGGCGCCTGTCGATGCCCGTCTCCATTACTCGGACGAATTGCTCAACCCGAAACGCGGCAATGCCATCTACGGACTGGAATCCGCCATACGCATCCTCGAAAATTACCGGGAGCAAAGCGATTCCACCGTGGCCGTCAACCTCAAATACGTCATTCATCTGGTGGGCGACATGCACTGCCCCGCGCACATCAAGTATGCGACCCACGACATGAAATACGACGTACTTTTCGAAGACAAATATCGCAAAGCGCACAAGTTCTACGTCCACAGCGTCTAGGACAACGAGATCATCACCGTCTCGCGTATCTGGTCGGTCAGCGAATGGGCCGATGAACTGGACCGTCTTCCGAAAAGCGACAAACAGGCCATCGCTGCCGGAACGCCCCGCGACTGGCTGCACGATGCCGCCGTATGCTGCGAAGTGCAGTTCGAATGGGCCAAACCCGACGCCCGGCTGGGACAGGACTTTCTGAACAAGGCCCTGCCTCTGGTCGAAAGTCAAATCCGAAAAGCCGGATACCGGCTCGCCCGTTTGCTGAACGGTCTTTTCGATTAACGGACTTCGGAATTCATGAATCGGATCAAGGAATTTTATCGCATCAGTCGTCCGGCTCCCAAGCGGGAGCTGGACGACACTGCGTGCGACAGATACTACCGCCGTCTCCGGCTGCAAGCATTTACCGCCGCGACACTCGGATACAGTCTATACTACGTTTGCCGAACGAGTCTCAACGTCATGAAAAAGCCGATACTCGACAGCGGTTCGCTCGATGCCTCACAACTGGGCGTCATCGGGTCGGCGCTCCTATTTGCCTATGCCGTCGGCAAGTTCGTCAACGGATTCATCGCCGATTACTGCAACATCAAACGCTTCATGGCCACGGGTCTCGTCGTTTCGGCCTCGGCAAACGCGCTGATGGGCGTACTGGGCCTCGCCCAGTCGGTCATCCCCACGGCCGTCGTCTTCGTCGCCTTCGCCGTAATGTGGGGGCTCAACGGCTGGGCGCAATCGATGGGCGCACCTCCGGCAATCATCTCCCTCTCACGCTGGTATCCCCTCAAAGAACGCGGAACCTACTACGGATTCTTCTCTGCAAGCCACAACCTCGGAGAGTTCTTTTCATTCCTCTTCGTAGGGTCGATCGTGACCTTCGCCGGATGGCAGGCCGGCTTTTTCGGATCGGCAGCAGCGGGAGCCATCGGGGTAATCGTCATCCTCTGCTGGCTCCACGACACCCCTGAATCCAAAGGATTGCCTCCGGTCGAGACTCTGGCGCATGAAAAGTCCCGGTCCCAAGCCGACAGATCCGTGAAGGAGATCCAGAAACAAGTACTCAAAACCCCTGCGGTATGGATATTGGCGGCTGCCAGCGCCTTCATGTACATCTCCCGCTACGCCATCAACGGATGGGGCGTACTGTTTCTGCAAGAAGCCAAAGGGTTCTCCGACAGCGAGGCCATCTCGATCGTATCAATCAACGCCCTGCTCGGAATTCTCGGAACCGTACTTTCGGGTTGGTTCTCCGACAAACTCTGCAAGGGAGACCGAAAGCTCCCCGCCCTGTTATTCGGCATACTGAATTCCGTCGCACTGACATTGTTCCTGTACGGCGGTACAGAGGTGTGGGTGAATGTGCTGGCGATGGTACTCTTCGGAATCGCCATCGGCGTGCTGATTTGTTTCCTCGGAGGTCTGATGGCCGTGGACATCGTCCCCCGCAAGGCTACCGGCGCCGCATTGGGCGTCGTGGGAGTAGCATCTTACTGCGCCGCCGGCATTCAGGACGTAGCCTCAGGATGGCTCATCGACGCACACATAACCGTCGCCGCCGACGGCACGAAAGTCTATGACTTCGCCCCCGTGGCGTTTTTCTGGATAGCAGCATCCGTCATCTCATTTCTGCTCCCGCTGCTCAACTGGAAATCGAACGTCTCCGACAAGCAGGCGGAATAGGGCAATTGATCCTCATCTTCTTCGGCTCGCTTCTCGGAAGCGAGCCTTCTTTTTGCCGCTCCCGCTCCGAAAGAGCGGACGCTCAGACCCGCGACGAACCGGCCTTCTCCATCGCTTTTCGGAATCGGCGACTTCTCCCAGACAGAGTTCGCCCCGGCAGGGCCATACGCACGTATGACCCTGCCGGGGCGAACCGAGGAGGACGGAAAGCCTCCTCTGAAATCCGAAACTACTTCTGCATGTAACCCTTGATGTAGTGGTGGTGCGAACCGAAACGCTCGAACGCCGCACGATCCAACTCCTCCTGTGCCGAGGGGTGGGCGATCGAGATCACCAGACGGGCGCGCTCCTGCAACGTCTTGCCGTAGAGGTCGACCGCACCGTTCTCGGTCACCAGCCAGTGGATATGGTTGCGGGTCGTAACGACGCCGGCTCCCGTATCGAGCACCGGAGCGATCTTCGATACGCCCTTGGTGGTGATCGAAGGCATGGCGATGATCGCCTTTCCGCCCTTCGACAGCGAAGCGCCGTAGACGAAATCGACCTGACCGCCCACGCCCGACCAGAACTTCGTACCGATCGAATCGGCGCAGACCTGACCCGTCAGGTCGACCTGGATGGCCGAGTTGATGGCCACGAAGCGGTCGTTCTGCGAAATGACGTAGGGATCGTTCGTATATCCCACGTCCATCATCAGCACACCGGGGTTGTCGTCGATGAAGTTGTAGACCTCCTGCGAACCCATCAGGAACGTCGAGACCATCTTGCCCGGATCGGTTTTCTTGGCCTCGCCGTTGATAACGCCCTTGCGTACGAGCGGCAGCACGCCGTCGGCGAACATCTCGGTATGGATACCCAGGTTCTTATGGTTGCCCAGCTGCGCCAGCACGGCGTTGGGAATGGCTCCGATGCCCATTTGCAGCGTCGCGCCGTCCTCGATCAACTCGGCGCAGTGCGCGCCGATAGCCTTCTCCACGTCGCTCGGTTCGGAGAACTTCGCCTCGACGAGCGGCTGGTCGTCCTGCACGAACAGGTCGATCTTCGACAGGGGAATCATCGCCTGACCGAAGGCGCGGGGAACATACTTGTTCACCACGGCGATCACATGGTCGGCGCATTCGATGGCCGCCAGCGTAGCGTCGACCGACGTTCCCAGCGAAACGTAGCCGTGCTTGTCCGGCGGGCAGACCTGAATCATCGCCACGTTGCAGGGCACCGCACCCGACCGGTACAGCTTCTGCGTTTCGCTCAAAAAGATCGGAATGTAATCGGCGTAGCCGCTCTGCGTCACCTTCCGGACATTCGCGCCGACGAAGAGCGAATCGAGCTGGAAGACACCCTCGAACTTCGGGTCGGCATAGGGTGCCGGCCCTTCGGTGTGCAGATGGTGCACGTGGACGTTCTTCAACTCGCCGGCCTCGCCGCGGGCGCACATGGCCTTGATGAGGCACTGCGGGGCCGAAGCCACCGAACTCAGATGGACATGATCGCCCGACTTGATGACCTTCACGGCCTCCTCGGCCGTTGTGAATTTGATCGGAGTATTCATTACTGCCTTTTTAAGTTTGAGATTAGGTATTTAAACAATCGATATTATTTGCGTTTCACTTCGACCTGCTCGTACCCCTCGACGATATCGCCCACGCGGATATCGTTGAACGACTCGATATTCAGACCGCAGTCCTGTCCCGTGGTCACCTCCTTGACGTCGTCCTTGAAGCGTTTGAGCGATCCGAGCTTGCCGGTGTAGATGACGATGCCGTCGCGGATGACGCGGATCGGCGTCGAGCGCTGCAACTTGCCCTCGCGGACGACACATCCGGCCACCGTGCCGACCTTCGTGATCTTGAAGATTTCCAGCACCTCGACCGAGCATACGATCTCCTCCTTCATCACCGGTTCGAGCATACCCTCGATCGCGTCCTTGATGTCGTTGATCGCGTCGTAGATGATCGAGTAGAGACGGATTTCGATCTCCTCCTTCTCGGCCGTCTTGCGCGCCGCAGCCGACGGACGCACCTGGAACCCGACGATGATGGCGTTCGACGCGGCGGCCAGCAGCACGTCGGACTCCGAAATCTGTCCCACGGCGGCATGGATGACGTTGACCTGCACGGTCTCCTTCGAGAGCTTGATGAGCGAGCCGGCCATCGCCTCGACCGAACCGTCCACATCGCCCTTGACGATGATGTTCAGCTCCTTGAACGATCCGATGGCGATACGGCGGCCGATCTCGTCGAGCGTCACGTGCTTCTGCGTCATGATGCCCTGCATGCGCTGCAACTGCTCGCGTTTGCTGGCGATCTCACGCGCCGAACGGTCGTCGTCCATCACGTTGAACGTATCGCCCGCCTGCGGAGCGCCGTTGAGACCCAACACCTGCACCGGCGTCGCGGGCCCCGCTTCGGTCACCTTCTTGCCGTTCTCGTTGAACATCGCCTTCACGCGGCCCGTATGGATACCCGACAGCAGAACGTCGCCCACATGGAGCGTGCCGTTCTCCACGAGCACCGTAGCCACGTAGCCGCGCCCCTTGTCGAGCGTCGACTCGATGACCGTACCGGTCGCCTTGCGGTCGGGGTTGGCTTTCAGATCGAGCATGTCGGCTTCCAGCAGCACCTTTTCGAGCAGTTTGTCGAGATTGAGCCCCTTCTTGGCCGAAATATCCTGGCTCTGGTACTTGCCGCCCCACTCCTCGACCAGATAGTTCATCTGGGCCAGCTGCTCCTTGATATGGTCGGGATTGGCGTTGGGCTTGTCGATCTTGTTAATCGCGAAGACCATCGGCACGCCGGCAGCCTGCGCGTGGTTGATCGCCTCAACCGTCTGCGGCATGACGCTGTCGTCGGCCGCCACGATGATGATCGCCACGTCGGTGACCTTCGCGCCGCGGGCACGCATGGCCGTGAAGGCTTCGTGTCCCGGCGTATCGAGGAAAGTGATCTTGCGGCCGTTGAGCACGACGCTGTACGCGCCGATGTGCTGCGTGATACCGCCCGCCTCGCCTTCGATGACGTTGGTCTTGCGGATATTGTCCAGCAGCGACGTCTTGCCGTGGTCGACGTGTCCCATGACGGTCACGATCGGCGGGCGCGGCACGAGGGATGCCTCGTCGTCGACTTCGTCGTCGGCGATCGCCTCCTGAATGTCGGCCGATACGAACTCGACCTTATATCCGAACTCTTCGGCCACGACCACCATCGCCTCGGCGTCGAGACGCTGGTTGATCGAAACCATCAGGCCCAGGTTCATGCAGGCCGAAATCACCTCGTTGACCGAAACGTCCATCATCGTCGCCAGCTCGCTGACGGTGACGAACTCGGTCACTTTGAGGATCGAACGCTCCTTCTGCTCGCGCTGCATCTCCTCGTTCAGGCGTTCGGCCACCAGCTCGCGTTTCTCCTTGCGGTACTTGGCGCCCTTCGACTTGGCCCCCTTCGAGGTCAGGCGTGCCAGCGTATCCTTCACCTGCTTTGCTACCTCCTCGTCGCTCACTTCGGGACGCACGACGGGTTTCACCACACGGGCGCCCTTCTTCTTGTTGCGGCCATCGCCCGGACGCGGCTGACCGCCGCCCCTGCCGGAGGCATTGCCGCCGGCCTGCGAACCGCCGCCGTTACCGCCTCCGCGGCCCGCAGGCTGCGCGCGGTTGACGTCCACCTTCTCCTTCGACAGGCGTTTGCGTCTATGCTTGCCGCCCGGCACCATGGCCGAAACGTCGATCTTGCCGAGCACCTGAGGACCCGTCAGCGTCTCGGTCGCCGGACGGAAAATATCGTCTTTCTTCTCGGCCTGCCGCTCGTCGTAGGTCTTCTGCTGCGCCTCGGCCGAAGCCATGGGCCGTACCGGTGCGGGCGTCGGCGTCACCGCAGGCGCCGCAGGGGCGGGCTTCCCGACCGCCGGAGGCGTCACGGCCGGCGCTGCCGGCTGCGGCTCGGGAACCTCGACGGGCGTCGGCACGACCGGTTCGGCCGGAGCGGGAACCGCCGCAGGAGCGGGCGCCGGCGTCGGAGCAGGTTTCGCCGCAGGGCGCGGAGCCGGGGCCGGCGTTGCAGCCGGAGCCGCCTTCGGGCCTTTGCCCGAGAGGTCGATCTTGCCCAATATCTTGGGACCCATGCTCGCCACCTCGTCCTTCACGCTGATGACGTTGCTCTTGACCAGCAACTCCTCGTCGTTCTTTCCGCCCTTGCCCTTCGCGTCGTCGTCGAGGGTGACGGTCGCCTGCTTCTGCGCGATGCGCTCGCGGATATTGACACGTTCGCTGTTGACGGCACGGCCCGCGCCGAACTCTTTTTCGAGAAGGGCATAAGTCTCCGCATCGACCAGCGCATTGGGCGATCCGTCGCTCTTGACCCCCTTCTTTTGCAGGAAGTCCGTGATGGTGTTGATGCCCACATTGAACTCCTTTGCAACCTGGATGAGTCTTATTCTTCTTTCATTTGCCATATTGTCTGTTCTCCTTTCTTTGTCTCGTTATTCGAATTCGGCTTTGAGAATCTCCACCACCTTCTGGGCCTGCTCCATTTCCAGATCGGCGCGCGAAGCGATCTCCTCGACCGAAAGTTCCAGCACGCTCTTCGCCGTATCGCATCCGACGGCTTTCAGCGCGTCGATGATCCACGCATCGATCTCGTCCTTGAATTCGTTCAGGTCGACGTCCTCCTCCTCGACCTCGCGGTAAACGTCGATGTCGTAGCCGGTGAGCATCTTCGACAGGCGGATGTTCAGACCGCCCTTGCCGATGGCCAGCGACACCTGGTCGGGCTTGAGGTAGACCGAAGCGGTCATTTTCTCCTCGTCGATGGTGATGCTCGAAATCTTGGCAGGGTTCAGCGCGCGCTGGATCATCAGCGACGGGTTGGCCGTGTAGTTCACCACGTCGATGTTCTCGTTGCGCAGCTCCTTGACGATGCCGTAGATGCGCGATCCCTTCATACCCACGCAGGCGCCCACCGGATCGATCCGCTCGTCGTACGACTCGACGGCCACCTTGGCGCGCTCGCCCGGTATGCGGGCGATCTTCTTGATCGTAATCAGCCCGTCGGCGATTTCAGGCACCTCCTGCTCGAAGAGCCGTTCGAGGAACTGGTTGGCCGTACGCGAGAGGATGATGCGCGGCTGGTTGTTGTTCATCTCCACGGCCTTGACGATCGCCTTGATCGTATCGCCCTTGCGGTAGAAGTCGTTGGGAATCTGCTCCGCCTTGGGCAGGATCAGTTCGTTTTCGTCCTCGTCGAGGATCAGCACCTCCCTTTTCCAGACCTGGTAGACTTCGCCGGTGATGATCTCGCCCACCTGCTGCGAATATTTCTCGTAGAGGCTGGCCTTCTCCAGATCGAGGATGCGCGACGCGAGATTCTGACGCAGCGACAGCACCGTGCGGCGGCCGAACGACGAGAGCTTGATCTCATCGGCATACTCGTCGCCCACCTCGTAGGTCGGATCGATGGCCTTCACCTCCGAGACGGCGATCTGCGCGTTGGGATTCTCCACCTCGCCGTCGGCCACCACCGTGCGGTTGCGCCAGATTTCGAGGTCGCCCTTTTCGGGGTTGATAATCACGTCGAAGTTTTCGTCCGTCTCGTACTGCTTTTGCAGGGCGTGGCGGAAAACGTCCTCCAACACGCCGATCATCGTGCTCTTGTCGATGTTTTTCAGCTCCTTGAATTCAGCGAAGTTGCTGATCAGATTCAGATTATCCATGTTGCGTTATCTTATTTTTATTATTTTGATCCGTCTACTTGAAATCCAGGTACTCCTTCGTATATTTCACCTCGGAGAAGGCGTAGCGTTTGACCACCTTCACCAGCTGCTTGCGCTTTTTGCCCTCGATCGCCTGCTTCTCCTCGTAGGAGAGCGTGATCCCCCCGGCATCCGCCGCATCGAGCAGCGCACGGATCTTCGTGCCGTTCAACAGCAGCACTTCGACCGGACGGCCCACCAGCTTGCGGAACTGCCGTTCGCATTTCAGCTCTTCGCCGATACCGGCCGAAGCCACCGTGAGCGAAAAATCCTCTTCGTCGTCGGCCATCGCTTCGTTGACGGCGCGGTTGACGGCGGCGCAGGTTTCGAGCTGCACGGAGGTGTCGCTGTCCAGCAGCAACTCCACCTCGTTGGAAGGGGAAACCTTACAGCTCACCACAAACACATCGGTACCAACGAGTTGCTGTTCGGCAAGCGCCTTGATTTTCTGACAATCGATCATAATCGTTTCGGATATATTTACGAAATAAGGGGACTCCTGTCCCCTTATTGCTTCTTTTCACGCCACAAATATAGTAAAATTTTCTTCTACCACAAATATTTACGAAGAAAAATCGTTCCGACGCTCCCTTCGGCCGCCGCGAACGGCTCGGAAAGCCTCCGATACGGAGCGGTTTCGGGTCAACGGCGCGTCTCCGGGATCGGAGTCGGAAACCGTGCTCCCGCCGTTTCCTCGGAATTCCGCACCTCCGTTCGCCGGAACGATGCCGATCCGCTCGGCGGATGCACGGCAGGGCCGATCCGCCCCCTGACCGGAACACGAAGGAACCGTACCGCGCGGCAACCGGAAATTCCGCACGGTACGATTCCCCAAGATTTCGGCTGCGCGCTATGCGTGCGAGCGCTTCGACACGCATAGCGCGAGGATGAACGAAAGGGCCGAGGCCGCGATCCAGAAGAGGGCTGCGGCCTCGAAATCGTAGCGAGCGACGCCGTCGACGACCGTTTTTCCCTCGTTGATGAGCCACCCGCTCACGATGTCCTGCAACCCCGCGCCGATGTAGCTGGCCATGCCGACGATGCCCAGGGCCGCGCCGGTTGCCTCGCGGGGTACGATGTCGATGGCCATCAAACCTCCGAGGAAGCAGATCAGCACGCCGATTGCCATACCGAAGAGCACCATGCTCAGCATGTTGACGAGTATGCCGTCGCCCGAATAGAGGAACAGACACAGCGCGACGGTATTCAGCACGCCGAAACCGAAGGCCAGCACATTGCGGCGTCCGTGAAACAGCGTATCGGACAACCAGCCCGAAAAGACCGTCCCGACGATGCCCAGCAGCGCGTTGACCGAAATGACCTGTGTGGCCAGAGCCAGCGAGTAGCCCTTGACCTCCTGCAAGAACAGCACGCCCCAACCGTTGACGGCATAGCGCGAGACATACATGAAGGCGCTCGACAGGGCCAGCACCCAGACGAAGGGATTGCGGATGACCGAACGCTGCAAGTCGGAGGTCGAACCGTGGTCATGGCTCTGTCCGGGTGACTCCTCGCCGGTCAGCACCTCGATCGGAGGCAATCCTTTGGATTCAGGGGTGTCGTGAAGCAGGAAGACGATCACCGCTACGCCCAACACGCCCGCCACCGACGAGCCGACGAAGCCCCATTGCCAGCCGAAGATGCCGACGACGGCCCCGACGAAGAGGAACGACAGGAATTCGCCGAGGTTGTGGCTGGCGCTGAAAAAACCGTAGTAAGTGCCGCGTTTGCTCAGGGGATACCACCGCGACAGCGCGATGATCGCAGGTGGTGCGCCCATCGATTGCGCCCATCCGTTGACGCCCCACATCACGGCGAAGGCGACGAACAGCGTCATGTTGCCCGCCAAGCCCGCGCCGCCCGCGAATCCCAGCACCCCGACCAGCAGGTTGGCGACGGCCGAGACGCACAGTCCGGCCGCCATGAAGCGCTTGATGTTGCTGTGGTCGGAGAGAAAGCCGTTGACGAATTTGCCTATGGCATAGGCGAACAGCAGCGCCGAACCGATGATACCCAGCTGCGTGGCGTCGAGCGCCCCGCTTTCGAGAATCGGTTTCTTGACCACGTTGAGACTCGTGCGGCAGACGTAATAGAGACTGTAACCGACCGTACCGGCGATGAAACTCTGGAAGCGGAGTTTCCGATACAGTTTCATGCGCGCCGCGTCGTCTCCCGCGAAGGGTGCCGACGGCGCGCTTTTTCGAAAGAAAGAGAGTATGCTCATTCGTTTGTCGGAAAATGGTTTCAGGTTGCGGGATCGTCATTCGGCGAAGGTCAGTTCGACCTGCACCGGAAAATGATCCGACGGAGTCCGTGCACGGTAGGGCTTCGCGCTACCGGCGGGCTCCTTCGTACGGTAGGTGTCGGTCAGGATGCCGTAGCGCAGCACGCGGAATCCTTCGGTCACGAAGAGATAGTCGATGCACCGGAACGTCTTGCGGTCGGGATCGAAGCCGTTCTCGGTACCGGTCTCGGCATAGCGGAGTTCGGCCAGATCGCAAGCGTCGAACAGCAGTTTCGAATCGCGCAGCACGGCGTAGCTTTCGCTCGTCTGGCCCACGTTGAAATCTCCCGTGAGCACGGCGCGCTCGCCGCGGCACATCGTCCGAATGCGGTCGACCACCAGCCGACAGCTTTCGACCTGCGCACGCCGGCCCTTGTGATCGGTATGGAGCGTGAAGAACCAGAACCGCTCGCCGCTCTCCCGATCGAGGAACCGGCCCCAGCAGCAGATGCGGACATATTTGGCATCCCAGCCCTTGCTCGGACGCGAGGGTTCCTCCGAAAGCCAGAAATGCCCCGAGTCGAGCAGTTGGAAACGGTCTTTCTTGTAGAACACCGCCGCATATTCGCCCGCCTCGGCCCCGTCGTCGCGTCCGACGCCGGTGTAGCCGTAACCGGGAAGCGCCGCGAGAAGATCCAGAAGCTGGCTATGGAACACCTCCTGAGCTCCGAAAATGTCGAAATCGTGGTAACGGATCAGCGAGGCGATCACCGGAAGCCGCCGCTCCCAGCCGTCGCCCCTCGCATCGTCTCCGGCATTGAGCTGGCGCACGTTGTAGGTCGCCGCAGAGAAGCTCTGCGCGAAGCCACCCGTCGCCGCCGCGCAGAGGGCGGCGATACAGAACAGCACTTTTTTCATGATCGTATCGTTACCCGCGGCGTCCTTTCGATTCGAGATAGCGGATCAGCAGTTCGGGACGGTCGGTCTGGATGATGGTCGCCCCCATGTCGAGCAACCGGCCGTAGACCTCCTCCGTCTCTCCCCGGAAAGCGCGGTCGTCGTTCAGCCCGCCGCAGAGCGACGGCCAGAGCGAGTTCACCCAGAGCTTCGAACCGCCGTCCACGATGCGTTTCATACAGGCTTCCACCTCGGGCGTATATTCATCCCAGCAGACTTCATAGGCCAGCGGCTGCTTTTCCGATTTCCGGTACTCCTCGAAGAGTTCGCGTCCCTGCGGTTTGAGGATGTCGATGACCGGCATGTACATCATGTTGTGCGGATAGGCGGCGAACTTCGCCGCCACGACCTCCGCCGGACGCTTGCCCTTGATGAGCACCTGATCCGTGACGCCCAGCTCCTCGGTGACGGCCAGTGCGAGGTCGTAATATTCGTACCCCTGATCGATGTTCACCACGATGCGGTCTTTGCAGACTTCCAGCGCTTCGCGCAGGGTCGGCATCCGCAGATCATCGGTAACGACGTTGTGTGCCCGGCGTAACTTGCAGCGGCGGATCGAGTCGTAGGTGATGTCGCAGACTCGGCCTTTTCCGCTGGTCGTACGGTCGATCGTCTTGTCGTGGCAGAGCACCAGCACGCTGTCCTTGGTCAGTTTGAGATCCATCTCCATGACATCCACGCCCATCGCGATCACGGACTCGATGGCGTCGATCGAGTTTTCGGGCCAGTTGCGCCAGTCGCCGCGGTGTGAGACGACCACGACGTTCTTCGACGTCGGATCGTGCAGTTCGGCCAGAATCCGGTCCGTGCGGCGGCCGGCGGCCGGTTCGGGTTGCGACGCGCACGAGCAGAGGAGTGCCGCCGCGCCGAATAATATCAGCAAACTTTTCATTTTCAATCGTTTTTTTCAAATTTGACAAAAGGCGGAAGGCCTGCCGTGGGGCACGGCCTTCCGCCGATATGCGGATTATTCCAGTACCGGATAGGTGTCCGAATCCACCCATTTGCGGACGGCCGTCGTCGGTTTGGCCGGAAGCGTCTCGGCCGGCGTCGACGCATAGATTTCGGCTCCGGCGTTCAGCGCCTCCGTGAAAGAAGCGCATTCCTGTCCGGACGAAGGCACCGTGACGGAACCCGATTTCATTTCGTCGAGCGAAAGCAGCAGCCCGAGGCTCTCCGCCCATACCGAACCGTCCTGCTTCGAGTCGTTGCCGACGATCCAGTCGGGATTCTTCTTGCCCGAGGGGCAGGCTTCGTTACCGTAGACGTTCTGTACGTTGCCCTTCTTGTTGTAGCCCACCGACGAGGCGAACGAATCGTTCTGGGAGACGTCGGCCAGCGTCGAATAGCAGTTGACGACGAAACTGTCGTCGCTGACGATGCCGACGATACCGCCGATGTTGTTGTTGTTCGAAGCGACCCGCTCGATCCAGCTGTAACAGTTGACGATATAATTGCCCTTGCCGTCGCTGCCCTTGGAGATCTGGCCGGCGATGCCGCCGAGGTTCTCGCCTTTCACGCCTTTGTCCAGCTCGACGGCTTCGATTTTGCCGCCGCGGTTGCCGCAATTGATGATGACGCCTTGATTCTGGCCCGCGATACCGCCCAGCACGGCCGCCTTGCCCGAACCGACGATCTCGCCCCGGAAGGTGACGCCGTCGATCACGCCGCGGTTCGTTCCGACGACGCCTCCGGCGGTCTTGAAGGCCGTCGAGAGCGCGAGGTTCTCCACCGCGAGATCTTTGATCGTCCCCTCGTTGCCGCCGAACAGTCCGAAGGACTCGCCCGACGCGGTCGTCTTCACGTTTCGGATCGTGTGGCCCTTGCCGTCGAACACGCCGCCGAAATAGACCAGACTTCCGGTCTCGAACGAGACGGGCACGGCGCTCTGACCCTCGAAATCGATGTCGGCGCTCAATTCGTAGCAGGCCGTCGAGAGGTATACGGCGTCGGCCGCACCGGAGTTGATCGACTCGGCCACGGCGTTCCAGTCGGCCGGGGAGCTGATCTTCCACGGATCGGAGGCGGTGCCGCTGCCCTCGATTTCGGGCGCTTCGGGCGCATCGTAGTCGAAATCGACCTGAATCGTCACCGGACAGTGGTCGGAGGGATAGATGCCCTCGTAGATCGAGTTGTCCACCTTATAGGTTTTCAGCGACAGCTGACCGCGCGTGTAGATGTAGTCGATGCGGGCCGTCGAGACCGAAAGGTCGGTCGAGGTCTTGTGCCCGTTGAACGTGCCGACGGGACCGTCGACGAACGCCGGATCCGTCGCCTGATAGGCGTCCTCCCAATGGGTGCGGAACGTCGCCGAAGCGGCGTCGTCCTGCGTGGCATTCATGTCGCCGACCAGCACCGAGGGCATCCCCAGCGTGTTGTACATCTGCTCGCGCTCGATGATGACCTTCGCGGCCTCCGAACGCGCCATGTCGGCCAGCGGCATGTGCGTCACCATCATGAAAAACTGCTTGCCGTAAGCCTTGTCCGTCACCACGGCGCAGCAGGCGATGCGGTGGTAGCTCACCTCGTCCCAGCCGTAGCTCATCTCGTCGGGCGTCGGCGAGAGCCAGAAATAGTGCCGGTCGCTCAGTTCGAACCGGTCGGGATCGTAGGCGATGCCCAGCGCCTCGCCGCTCTTGCCGTCCTGCGAATCGCGGCCGACGAACCACCATTCGTAGTTGCCGCCCTTGCCCGCCACCAGCGTCGGCAGTTCGCTCTGGATCGTACTGTTGGCCTCCTGGAATCCGAAGATGTCCCAGTCGTTGTTGACGATCGACTGCGCGAGGATGTCGCGGCGATGCGTCCAGACATAGTCGCCCGTACCCTTGTTCGAGATCCAGAGGTTGTAGGTGCCGAGCTTGACCGTCTGCTCCGTGATGTCGGGCTCGGCGGGCGGGGTGTCGTCCTGATAATAATTGTGGTTCAGTTCCGTCGGAAAATCGTCGGCGCATCCCGCCAGCAGACAGAGTGCCGCGCACAACGGAAACAACAGATACTTTTTCATTTCAGTCGGTTATTTTTCGGTTGTTCATTGCTGATAGTTGATATGGCGTGCGTTACGGCCGTACTGCGACCAAGCCGACGCCGCGGCGGAGTTTACGCCCGGCAGCGCCACCGCGTAGACCTTGAGCTTGCCCGCCGAAGCGTCTTTGCCCAGCACGTAGGAGTAGCCCCACTCGGAGATCGAGACCGAACCCTCGAACATGTCGGCGATCTGTTCGTCGTAGACCGGCTTGCCGTCGGGCGACAGCACGACGTAGTGTCCGGTCTCGGTGGCGACATGCACCTGTCCGAGGTTGTCCACCGCCGGAACGCTGTTGCAGTGCGCATCGAGCGGATACGACCAGACGGTGGAACCGTTCGAGGTGCTGAGCGCGTAGACGGTCGAAGGCGTCGCCGCATCGGCCACGATGTAGAGCGTCTGCCCGTCGGCGCTCAGCGAGGCGCCGCCCTGAACGAATCCGTCGGGCACGGCGACGCTCCATTTGGGCGTTTTGGTCGAGGAGGCCGTCAGATTCGTGCAGTCGAAGCAGGCGATGTTCCACGAACCGCCGCTGCCCTCCTTGATCTTGCCCGGAAGGTAGACGCAGTTGTCGGCGCCGACGCAGGGCTGGCAGCGGCCGGCCGAGAGCGTCTTGCCGGGTGCGAACGTATCGGCCGTCGGAACGGGGCTCCAAACGAACTGATCGTCGGGAACCATGATGCCGTAGCCGTATTCGCCCGTATTGGTGAAGATCACCACGCCGTTTTTGAGGACGATCGTGCCCGACGTACCGCCGCCGTTGGCCGGAGTGGCCTGGGCCGTATTGCGTCCCGACGATTTCTCGAATCCGCGGATCGCGCCGTTCGTGCCCCGGCTGCCGACGACGACCATGTTCGGGCCGACGCTCGGCGTCGAGAAGGCGATGCGGGCGCCTGCGGCGTAGGCCGTCTGGTTCTTCCAGAGCACGGAGCCCGTCGAACCCTCGAACGCATAGACGGTCGGGACGGCCGAATCGTCGCCGTAGGCGTGCGCCACCCAGTAGACCGTACCGTCGGCATCTACCGACGGGTAGGCGATCTCCTTTCTGAGATTGACCTTGTCCTGCGCGGCGGCATCGTATTCCCACGCCACGGCACCCTCGGCGTCGAGCGCCACCAGTTTGCCGTCGCCGGTCACGGCATAAACATAACCCAGATCGCTCACCGTCACTACGTTGGCATCGCAAAGCGCATCGGCCGAAGCGACCTCGGTCGACCACAGCAGCGTGAAATCCGACACGTCGCCGTCGCGGACGTTGATCGACTTGGTCGCGCTGCTTTCACCGCCGCGGTCGTCGGCGACGGTCAGCTTGACCTGGAACATACCCTTCTGCGTGAAGGTGTAGGAGGGATTCGTCTCCGTCGAGGTCGAACCGTCGGGGAACACCCATTCGCGCGAGACGATCTCGCCGTCGGAATCGGTCGACTTGTCGGTGAAGGTCACCTCGTCGCCGACGTTGACCATCATCGGCGAATAGCTGAAATCGGCCGTCGGCACGACGTTGTCGGCCAGCACGGTGACGACCTTTTTCACGGTCGCGCGGTTGCCGTCGGCGCCCCACGCCGTGAGCGTCACCGTGTATTCGCCCGCCTGATTGTAGACGATCGGATCGGGTTCGGCCTCTTCCGACCAGTTGCCTTCGCCCGAGAAGCCGAAGTGCCAGAAATACTCCGCGACGGTCGTACCCTCCACGGAGGTGGTGTTGGTGAAGGTTACGGGAGTCACGCCCGCCACGATTTCGGCGGCCGCGACGGTAAAATCGGGTTCGATGATCGAGTCGTATACGATCTCCATATCGTCGTTGCTGTCCGTGCATCCGATCAGCACGAAGAGCGTCGCGACGCTCAGAATTGAAAGGATTCGTTTCATTGTGATGTATTTTATCGTTTTAAGGTTTAGCGTTTCCCCCTGCCCCGGAGGTATTCGTCCATTTCAGCGGGATAGTCGCATTGGATCATACGCACGCCCGCGGAGACGAAACCGTCCATTACGGTCGTGTTGCCGTTGTAGAACGCCTGCCCTTCGTCGTCGAGCAGATTGGTGACCGAGAGCGCCCGCGCGTTGATGGACGAGATCCACGAGGCACCCGCGTATTGCGTCGAGGTCTGGATCATGTAGACCGGCGAGTAGGCCGCCATCCGGGTCAACACCTCCTCCTTGTTGGCATGGGGCGCGATGATCCCCTGCGGTTTCTGCCGCGAAAGCCAGTCGGCGCGGTCGGTGTCGTCGGAGATGTAGAACTGCACGCGGTCGAGACAGCCGCAGCGTTCGACCACGTCGTAGACCTTCTCGATGCTCACGTCGCTCTCCATGCACTTGTCCAGATTGAACCACACCTTGCCCCGGAACTCCATGAGCACCTCTTCCAGCGTCGGGATCTTCTGGTCGGAAACCTTGCCGTCGGTGGTTTTGAGACGGAAGCGCCCCAGCTCCTCCAACGTGAAATCGGCGACCATGCCCTTGCCCGAAGCGTAGTCGTTGTAATCGGTGAAACGGCTCAGATAATTGTCGTGCAGACAGATGACTTCGCCGTCCTTGGTAATCTGCACGTCGGTCTCGATGAACTCCACGCATCCCAGCTCCACACAGCGGCGGAACGCCGCCATCGAGTTGGGCGGCAGTTCGTAGCCGTTCTTCGTGTTGCCGCGATGGGCCATGATCCACATCTTCGAGGGATCGAAATTGCGGCACGCCCAGCTCAGCGAAAGTCCCGCCGCCTCGATCTGGCGCATCAGCGTTTCGGTACCGCCGTCGGCATAGGCGACCTCCGCCCGAACCGTGTAACGGCCCTCCTCGGCATAGCTGTGCGTGAGCGTCTCCGAAGCCGAAGCGGTCTGCCGGCGTTCGCTGCCGTCGCCGAAATCCCAGCTCACGCCCGTGACGCCGGTCATCCGGTTGAGCGAAAAGACGACCTCCTCCCGACACGCAGGAAAATCGTTGCTCACGACCATGGCGGCTTCGGTATCACTCACCGAGATCGATCGCGACAGTTCGCTCATCGAACCCGCGACCGGTGTGACGGCGGCTTTCACCGTGTAGTCTCCGGCAGCGGCATAGGCATGGTCGACCTCTCCGCCGGCTGCCGCCGAAGAGGTCTTGCCGTCGCCGAACATCCACAGCACACTGCGGACGTTCGACACGTCGCCGCCGAGCGAGAAGCGCACGGACTGCCCGGCCGCGGGCGCTTCGGGCGTCCAGACGATCGAAAGGGCGGTCTGCTGCGGCCCGGGCCGCTCCTCCCCGCCGCCGTCCGAACAGGCGGCGATCAGGGCGAGCCCCGCGATCCACAGCATATGCGGCATGTTTTTCAGGCGTATCATCGTCTTCGAATCATTCCACCCCGTATCCGGGATTCTGGTAAAGTCCCTCGGGGTTGAGAATCCGCTCGTTGTAGGGAATGGGCAGCAGCAGATCCTTCACTGAGAAATTGGAATTGACGGCGTTGTAATGCTCGATCATCTCCTCGTTCGAGTACATGCGCAGCACATCCTGCCAGCGCAGCCCCTCCTGAATGAACTCGAAGAGACGCTCGTCGTAGATGCCCTGACGCAGATCGCTGCCCGACCAGTCGGCCAGACCGGCGCGCCGGCGCACCATGTTCAGGTAGGTCTCGGCCGTCGGCGAAACGCCTTGCCAGTAATAGGCTTCGGCCAGCATCAACGCCACGTCGGCGTAACGCAGCACGATCCAGTTGTTGCCGCCGTAACCGTTGGCGCCGCATTCCAGATCGGCGTACTTCATCGTATGATAGTAGGTCACGCCGGCCACGGTCGTCGCGCGCAGGTAGTTGCGCCGCACGTCGCCCGGATCGAACGATTCGTAGACCTCTCCGGTGGTCATGTTGTGCATCTGGCCGATTTTATAGGAGGTGACGCCCGTCGTGCTGGGGCCGAACTGGTAGTTCCAGATCGAACCGAGATCGGCATTTCCCTGCACGTAGTTGATCTGGAAGATGTTCTCGGGGCAGGACTTCTGCGTGGAGAGGTCCCAGATCTGGTTGTAGGGAATTTCCGACAGCTCGCCGAAAGGACGCATCCCCCACACCGAGGTGAGCTTCTCGATGGCCGTGGTCAGGTAGGAGCTCTTTTCGGAGGCGAAATCCTCGTCGCAGGCGCATTGCAGAGCCGCCTTGCCGTAAAGCGCCAGCGCAGCGGCCTTGCTGGCCCGGCCGCACTCCGAAGCGGGCTGGAAATCGGCCAGCGGGCTGTCCAGCACGAAATCGAGATCATCGAAGATCGCCTTGTAGATCTGCGCTTTGGGGCGACGGTAGTTGTTGGCCGCCACCTCGTCCTTCGAATCCAGACGTTCCAGCACCAGCGGCACGTCCCCCCACTCCGTGACCAGATGGAAATAGGTCAGCGCACGGACGAAACGCGCTTCGGCCTCGTAGGTGTCGCGCGCCTCGGAGGCGGAATAGGTCACGTCGTCGAGGTGGGAAAGCAGCGTATTGACTCGCGAAATGCTTTTGAACAGCTGCGTATAGCGGTTGTAGACGTACTGGTTCTCCTCGGTGAGCGTATAGTTGTAGAACTGATAGGGAATGCCGCTGCTGGCTCCGCTGTCGGTCACGACGGTCACGTGTGCCCGCACGTCGGTGAAATAGTAGTTGTACTGGTAGTAGTAGCTCTGCGCGAGCGACTGATAAACCCCGTTGAGCGAGGTTTCGATGTCGGCCTCCGAGGTGTAGAAATTTCCGGCCGTCGTGGCGTTGGGATCGAACTCGTCGAGGAAATTGCAGGACATCAACGAGGCCGAGACGGCCAGAACTGCGAATATCTGTTTGATTTTCATGATCGTCCGAAATTAGAAGGTGAGATTAAGACCGAGCGAGTAGATGCGGGCGAGCGGGTAACACCCCCAATCGAATCCCGGCATCAGGTTGCTGCTTTTGTACGACACTTCGGGGTTGTAACCGCGATAGGGCGTGATCGTGAAGAGGTTGTCGCCGCTGAAATAGACGCGGCACGACGAAACGTGGAGCTTGCTCATCCAACGCTTGGGAAGCGTGTAGCCCAGCGTGATGTTCGCGCAGCGGAAGAAGGAGGCGTCCTCGACGTAATACGACGAGAGTTTGAGCGACGTGTTGGGTGTCGAGATGCGCGAAGCGATGGGCACGTTGTTGCGTCCCGGCTGCTCGTCGGAGATATAGCGGTCGGCCACGATGGCGTACTGGTTGCCCGAACCTTCCATGTTGTAGAGGTAGTAGTCCTGGAAATTGATCACCTCGCCGCCGTAGGAGTAGACGAAGCTGGCGCTGAAATCGAGTCCCTTCCACGAAAGGTTCGTCGAGAAACCGCCCGTGAAATCGGGATAGGCGTCGCCGATGATCGTCTTGTCGTCGGTGGTGATGAGTCCGTCGCCGTTGACGTCCTCCCAGATCGCGTTGCCGTAGGAGAGCGCGTCGAGCGAATAGGAGGAGACCGCCGGCCCTTTCAGTTCATAACCTTCGGGGAACTTGTTGCCGTTTTTCAGATAGACCTCGCGGTCGAGAAGCGCATTGGCGTAGTCGGCCTTCGACATGATACCGATGGCGTTGTAACCGTAGAACGAACCGATGGGATACCCCTCTTTGGTGATGTGCGAACCCACGGAGCGCTCCGTGGTGGAGATGATGTCGTCCAGACCGCCCATGCTCACCACCTTGTTGCGGTTGACCGAGACGTTGGCGCTGACGTTCCAGTTGACCTTGCCGGTCAGCACGCGGGCATCGACCTGAAAATCGAAACCGCGGTTGCGGATCTTCGCCGTCCCCAGATTGGTCTTGGTTGCAGTGGCGCCCGAGATCGAGGAGATCGGATAGTCGTAGAGGATGTCCGACGAGATCGAATTGTAATAGTTGCCGATCACGTTCAGGCGGCCGCCGAGAAATCCGAGGTCGATACCGATGTTGGTCTGCGTGGTGGTCTCCCAACCGAGCGCAGCATCGGCGAACGAACCTTCGTAGGTCGTCGAGACGGGGGTGTTGCCGAAGGCGTAGCTGCCCGTCGAGATCGAGGCGATCGAGGCGTAGTTGCCGATGTCGTTGTTACCGCTCTTGCCCCAGCTCGCCCGCAGACGGATCGAAGCGACGCGTTCCAGCGCATCCTTCAAGAAGGGTTCGTTAGAGAGCGTCCAACCGGCCGACACCGAAGGGAAATAGCCCCAGCGGCTGTCCACGCCGAAACGCGAAGAACCGTCGGCGCGGAACGATGCGGTAAGCGTGTAGCGATCGTCAAAGGCGTAGTTCACGCGCGTCAGGAACGACATCATCGCCCAACCGGCCTTGCGCGTGTCGTAGAGCTGGACGTCCGTGGCCTCCGAACCGTGGGCCGTCACCTCATGGATGCGGTCGTCGGCGAATCCGGTAGCCTCGACGCCCAGCCGGTCGTAGGTCTTCTTCTGGAGCGTGTAGCCGGCCAGAGCGTCGAAATGGTGACGGCCGAACTCCTTCTTATAGCTGAGCATGAACTCGCCCAGCCGGTCGACGTCGTAGGTCGAGGTGGTGCGAGCGATGTTGTAGGGTTTCAGCGCATCGCTGTAAGCGACGGCGGCATCGCGTCCGATGCTCATCGGGCGATAGTAGAAATAGCGGTAGTTGTACCACTGCTGGCCGAGACGCGCCGAGAGTTTCAGATCGGGAATGAACTCGTAGACCACGTTGACATTGAGGTTGTGGCGCGACATCTTCTCCTGAATGTCCAGCTCGTGGGCGATCGCCAGCGGGTTCTCGGGGAAATTCATTCCCCATTCGGTCTTCATCTTAATCATGGCGCTGCGGGCGTAGTCACCGTTCTCCTCGTAGGCCGGAAGGTTCGGCAGATACATCAGGGCGCTCTGGATCACGCCGTCGTTGATCATGCGGCCCTCGGCCTGCACCACGCGGTTCTTGGCATCGTACATCGAATAGCTGAGACTCACCGACAGCCGCTTGGTGATCTGCGCGTCGAGATTCAGGCGGGCGTTGATGCGATTGTGGTTCGACGGCGAGATGATACCGTCCTGATCCATGTAACCGAGACTGGCCATGTACTTGATAGCCTTCGAACCGCCCGTCACCGAGACGTTGTGACGCATGATGCCGGCATTGGAGAACAGTTCGTCCTGCCAGTCGGTATCGTACTGCGGCGTCACGGGCGTGCGGGTCGTGAAATCGTAGAACATCGACGGAATACCCACTTCGGCCAGCGAGAAGCCTTTGGCCGCACGCACCGTATTGTCGTCGTAGGGACTCCACGACACTCCGGCGGCCGTAGCGCGCAGACGGTAGGAGTTGTTGCGGGCGTCGATCAGCAGATCGCGGAACTGGACGGCGTTCAGCAGATCCACCTTGTGGTCGAGCTGCTGGATTCCGTAGGAGAAATCGTAACTCACCTTGGCCGCTTCGCCCTCCTTGCCGCGCTTGGTGGTGATGAGCACGACGCCCGAGGCGCCGCGCGAACCGTAGATGGCGGCCGAGGCGGCATCTTTCAGGATGTCGATCGACTCGATGTCGTTCGGGTTGATGAAAACGTCTTCCGATGCCGGATAGCCGTCGATCACGTAAAGCGGGTCGCTGCTGGCCGACAGCGAGTTCACGCCGCGCACGCGGATCGTGACGCCGTCGCCCGGGGCGCCGCTGGTCTGGTGCACCTCCACGCCGGCGACCTTGCCCGCGAGCGACTGTCCCACCGTCGGCGCCGTCACCGAGAGTTCGCTGGATTTCACGCTGGCGATCGAACCCGTGAAATCGCTCTTGCGCATCGGTGCGTAACCCACGACGACCACCTCGGAGATCTGTTTATTCTGCTCCGTCAACGTGACGTCGATGGTCGTGCGGCTGCCGACCTTCACCTCCTTCGTATCGTAACCGAGGAAGGCGAACGAGAGGGTCTGCTCGGGTTCGGCCGAAATCGTGTATTCACCCGAGATGCCGGTCACGTTGCCGATGCTCGTCCCCTTGACGATCACGCTGGCCCCGACGATCGGCTCGCCCGAAACGGCGGTAACGCGACCGCTGATCGTCTTTTCGGCCTTCACGGGCTTCGCGGAGGAGGGGGGGGGTACCGCGGCCCTGCCGGGCGAGAGCACCACGCGGTTACCCTCGATACGTGCCCTCAGCCGCTGAGGCGCGAGCGTGCGGTCGACGACGGCGACGATCTCCTCGTCCACCGCCCGGACGCTCACACGCGCCGCGAGATCGATCTCCGAATTGTTGTAAGCGAACGTGTAATCGCTCCGTTTCTCGATTTCGGCGAAGAACTCCTTCACCGTGACGTTCTGCATGTCGATCGAAATTTTGCGGTTCTGCGCCGCCGCCGTAACCGATAGGGCGAGCATCAGCAGCAGGGACGCGAGAAATTTCGGGACAGCGGGCATTCGCCCGAAGACGTTTGGTCCTTCATTTTTCATAATACACTGGTTTGGTTTAGATTGGATGTTGAATGCTTTCGGGGAAGCGGGTCTTCCGCCCGCTTCCGTGCGGGAATCGTTCATCGGTTTTTCACATGGTTCGGATCGGTTTCGTTCATCGTTTGCGAATGGTTATATGCTGCCTGTCCGTCCTTTCGCAGGCGAAGTGCGTCAGGTTCTCGATGATACGCAGCGTCTCGTCCAGCGTTTCGGGACGCAGGGTGAAGGAGATGCGCGTCGACGCGTCGACGCCGTCATCGATGCGGATACGGATGTTGTACCAATGTTCCAGATTGACGGCGATGTCCTCCAGCGTCATGTTGTCGAAGACGATCGAATCGCCCGTCCAGCTGCCGTAGTTGCTGGCCCTGACGTTTCGGACGGCCAGCCGCCCCGACACCGTGTCGTAGGCGCAGCTCTGATCGGGGAGGAGCCGCACCGTCTCGCGGGAACCGTCGTGTCCGACCTCGACGCTGCCCGACAGCAGCGTGACCTCCTCGATTCCGAGATCGGGAATATGGCTGGCATTGAACCGCGTCCCCAGCACACGCACCTCCAAACCGCCCATCGTCACCTCGAAGGGGCGCAGCGTATCCCGTCTGACGTCGAAGAAGGCCTCGCCCTCGAGCCGTACCTCGCGCTTTTCCGAATCGACGAAGCGGTTCGAATAGGCCAGACGCGAATCCGCATTGAGCCATACGACCGATCCGTCGGGCAGCGTGAACCGCCCCTTGCTGTTCTCGGCCGTCACGAGCACCGTGGTGCTGTCCGCCGTCAGATGCCGCACGACGAAAAATTCGACGGACATCGCCAGCACGACGACCGCGGCGGCGACCGCAGCGGCGCGACGCGAGAGCGGGATCGTGCGGAGTCTCAGCGGCGGACGCATCTCCCCATGCAGACGGGCGAGCTTGCCGCGATACGCCTCTTCATCCGTCGGAAGCACGGCGGCGGGATCGAGCCGCTCCCACTCCTCCCTCAGGGCTTCGGTCTTCTCGTGCGAACCCTCCTCTCTCAGGCACCACGAACGGAACTGCCGCTGCACCTTCTCGGGCATCGGGTTGTACAGATAGGCGCGTATGATTTTTCTTACGATGTCCATTTCTTCGATACGTTTATATATAAGACGGGAAAACGAGCGGCATCCCCAGTCCGTTCGGGACCGTTTTTCGCAAAAAAAAAGCAACGATCGCCATCGCTGCTCCGGATCGGCCGCATAAAAGATCGGAATGTCAGAAGAATACGATGATCGCGGCGATGATCTTCCGCAGTTCGGCGAGCGCCGTGCGGATGTGATATTCCACCGTTTTGGTAGTGATCCCCAGTTCCCGGGCGATCTCCTGATGAGACAGCCGTTCGTAACGGCTCAGACGGAAGACCCGCTGCCGCTGCTCGGGCATTCGCTCCACGGCCAGTTCGACGATCATCAACAGATCCTCGGAGGCGATTTTCGCAGCGACGTCGTCCGACAGGAAATCGCCGGCAGCAAGGCACTGCCGTTCGTAGCGTACCTGCACCGACTTGTGCTCGAACCGGTCGAAAACGGCGTTCTTGGTCATTCGGAACAGGTAATTTCCCAACGAACGGATGTGTCCGATCGATCGGCGGTTCTCCCAAATTTTCAGAAAAATATCGTGCGCGAGATCCTCGGCTTCGCTCCGGCTCTTCAACATGCAGCAGGCGAACGCCTCCACACGCGGGGCATATCTCATGTACAGTTCGTCGAATGCCTTGCAATCGCCCTGTCGGAGCCCCTGCAAAATCAATTCATCCGATTTTCTGTCCATTGGTCGCACGGTTGAGATGGCGAAACATTGCCAGAGACAAAAATAATAACAACAGCCAAGTTATGAAAATAAATCGAAAAAAAGAATCCGACGGCGAACGAATTCGTCCTTTGCGAAGAATCGCGGTCGGAAAATCCCGCCGCATCCGAACGGGTTCAACGCCCCCCCCCGAATGCCGGCAACGACCCGCTCCCCCTCGATCGGACGTTCCGACTCCACCGCACAGCGTCGAACGCCGGCTCCGGACCGCCCGCAACCGCCATCGCGGCACGGCGCGATCCGGAGAGACGCCTCCGCCGACGGATGCAGGACGCTGCGAGGCCAGCCGGTAGCGCCGGAATCCTGCCGTACAAGTTTCGCAGCGCAGTGCAAAACCGTCAAACCGCATACCCCCGACCCGGCCGCTCCTCCTCGGGAAAAGCCCCGCCCCTGAGACTCGGAACCCGCCGACGCACCGGACGAAAAAGAACCGTCCGCCTTTTTCTCGGCACTCCGGACGCCGCAGGAGGAGTTCGGAATCGACAAAACGTCGAGGCGGATCGGACAAACCGTCCGAATCCGCCTCGCCAATCGCACGGCCGGCACCGCGGCCGGACGCCCTGCTATTTCACGCCGTACTGTTTGCTCACGCCGCGTTTCGATTCGCGGATGAACTTCACCAGACGGTCGCGTTCGGGTGACTGCAAGACTTTGCGCTCCACCTCTTCGCAGCCGTTCATGAAATTCAGGCCGCTCTGGAAAAGGATGCGCGCCGCGTTGTGGATGATATCGATCTGCTCCGGCGTAAATCCGCGGCGGCTCATGCCGATCCGGTTGATTCCCGCGAACTGATTCTCGTTGGTCACGGTGATGAAGGGCGGCACGTCCTGCCCGACCAGGGCGCCGCCCTGAATCATCGTATGCTCGCCGATGCGTACCCACTGGTGCACGGCTGCATGACCGCCGATAACGGCCCAGTCGCCCACCTCGACCTCGCCCGCGAGCGAAACGCGGTTGGCGATCACGCAGTGGCTGCCCACCACGTCGTCGTGAGCGATGTGGACATAGGCCATCAGCAGGTTGTGGCTGCCCACCACCGTCTTGCCGCGCGACGCCGTTCCGCGGGCGATGGTCACGCACTCGCGGATGTCGTTGTAATCGCCGATCTCGGCGGTCGAATACTCTCCCTTGAACTTCAAATCCTGCGGCAGGCAGGCGATCGAGGCTCCCGTATGGATCTTGCACCCCTTGCCGATGCGCGCACCGTCATTGATAACGGCCCCGGGGCCGATCCAGCAGTCGTCGCCGATGACGACGTCGCCCGCCACGTAAGCAAAAGGCTCTATGGTCACGTTCCCGCCGATCTTGGCATCGGGATGAACGTAGGCTAACTTGCTAATCATGTAGTATCGTTTTTCGGCTCCGCCCGGCCCCGCCGATACACGGACGGCGGCCGGTCGCGTGCGGCGCCCGCTATTTCTTCGTTTTGGCCACCTGCGCCATCAGCGTCGCCTCGCAGGCGAGCGTATCGCCCACGAACGCCTTGGCGTCCATCACGCAGACCCCGCGCCGGATCGGTTCGGTGAGATGCAGTTCGAATTGGAGCGTATCGCCGGGGATGATCTTGCGCTTGAACTTCACGCCGTCGATCTTCATGAAATAGGTCGAGTAGTTCTCCGGATCGGGGATGTTGCGCAGCACCATGATTCCGCCGCACTGCGCCATCGCCTCGACGATGAGCACGCCGGGCATCACCGGTTCGTTGGGGAAATGCCCCACGAAGAAGGGTTCGTTCATCGTCACGTTCTTGATGCCGGCGATCGAGTTGTCGTCCACGTGGAAAATCCGGTCCACCAGCAGGAACGGCGGACGGTGGGGAAGCATACGCCGGATGTCGTTGATGTCGTAGACGGGCGTCTTGCGGCAGTCGTACTTGTAGCGCGGACGCTCGCCCTCCTTGCGGATCGTGCGGCGCAGCTGCTTCATGAACTCCGTATTGGCGAAATGCCCGGGACGCGATGCCCAGACACGACCCTTGATGCGCATGCCGAGCAGTGCGAGGTCGCCCAGCAGATCGAGCAGCTTGTGACGCGCCAGCTCGTTGGTAAAACGCAGTTCGAGATTATTGAGATAGCCGCCCGTGATGCAGATGTCCTCCTTGTGGAAGATCTGTTTGAGGTGGGTCAGCTGTTCGTCCGAAACGGGATTTTCCACCACGACGATCGCATTGTCCAGATCGCCGCCCTTGATGAGGTTCATCTTGAAGAGCGGTTCCAGTTCGTGCAGGAAGACGAACGTCCGGCACGGGGCGATCTTCGCGGCGTAGTCGTCGTCGGGAAGGAAGGTGGCGTACTGGTTGCCGATGACCTTCGAGTTGTAGTCGACGTGCACCGAGGCGGAGAACTCCTCGTCGGGATAGAGGATGATCGAAACGCCCTTGTCGGGAATCGTGTAGACCATCTTTTCGGTCACCTGGTAGTATTTGCGGTCGGCGTCCTGCTCGACGAGACCCGTGGCGACGATCTTTTCGGCGTATTCGCGCGCCGAACCGTCCATGATCGGGGCTTCGGCGGCGTCGATGTCGATCAGCGCGTTGTCGACGCCGAGCGTCCAGAGCGCCGACATGATGTGTTCTATCGTGGATACCTTCACGCCGTTGGACTCGATGGTCGTCCCGCGCGAAGTGTCGGTCACATTATCGCACAGCGCAGGGACGAGCGGGGTTCCCTCCACGTCGATGCGACGGAAAACGATGCCGTTGTCCACACCGGCGGGATTGACCGTCATGGTCACCTCGACACCCGTGTGCAGTCCCTTACCCGAAAAGGAGATCGGGCCTTTCAGGGTTTGTTGTTTTGTTGACATGCGAAATTAATTTTCCTTAAACGTGCGCAAAGATAAGCATATTTGCTTAAAAAACGTTATTTTTGCGCAAAATCTTCTGCACGATGTCCACGCAAGAAACCAAACCGGAGCCCAGACGGCCCAAACTGCGTCTTCCCTTCGACAACCGCCGGGAGGATGCGGGCGAATGGGCGTTCGATCACCGTGCGGGACTGTGCGTTACGCTGATCGCCTACCTGCTGCTGGCCATCGCTTTCGTCGGTGCGAAGATCGTCGTCGGAGGCAGGCCCGCCGCGCAGGGCTTCTACATCGATTTGCAGCAGCTCGAACAGCTCGCCGCCGAGAAGGAGCGGCTCGAACGCGAAGTGCGCCGGCGGCAGCAACAGGAGCCGATCGACTGGAAAAGCATCCGCAACGACGTCTCCAACGAAAACGCCAAACTCGACGAATCGCTGCGCGACGACCGGGGCACCAACACCGCCGCGCTCAACGATGCGGCCGACGCCGCGCAGGAGCGGATGCGCGCCAACCGCGAGGCCTACGAACGGGGACTGGCCGAAGCCGAAGCCATCCGCCGCAGGCGGGAGCGGACCGACGAGCGCGGAGAAAGCTCCGACCGCAAGGTGCAGGGCCGCGTGACCGTCTCCTTCTCGCTGGTCGATCCGGTGCGACATGCACGGCATCTGGTGGTTCCCGCCTATCAATGCGAGGGGGGCGGCGAAGTCGTCGTCCGCATCACGGTGAACCGCGCCGGCGAGGTGACGCACGCGTCGGTGGCCTCCGGAGGCGACGACTGCATGCGCGAGACGGCGGTGCGCGCCGCCCGCAATTCGGTCTTCGACATCAACGACGCGGCTCCCGCCCGCCACACGGGGACGATCACCTACATCTTCATTCCGCAGTAGCCCCGCCAGTTTTCCGTCCGACAAGAAACTTCATAGGCGAAAACAGAAAAAAATCCGATTTTTCTTTCTTTTCAAAATATTGTTCGTATATTTGCGAACAGCAGTAACCGATATGATTCAAAAAAACTATACGGATCAAGAGGAGCAGATCGCTCGCTTCGCCAAAGCAATGGGACATCCGGCAAGAATGGCCATCTTACGATTTCTTGCCGCACAGGACAGTTGCTTTTTCGGAGACATCCACGAGGTGCTGCCGATTGCAAAGGCGACCGTATCGCAGCACCTCAAAGAGTTGAAAGATGCCGGATTGATACAAGGCGAAATCGAAACGCCGAAAGTCCGTTATTGTATCAACCATGCGAATTGGGCGGTTGCGCGCAACCTTTTCGACGGTTTCTTCCGCAACTGCAAAACCAAAGATTCCTGCTGCGGATAAGCGTTTTTTTATGGAATTTGTTCGTAGTTCGGCGAACTACATTTAATAAAAAACAGACATGGAGATCAAAGTATTGGGAACGGGGTGCGCCGGATGCAAGGCACTCCACGAAACGGTAAAGCAGGCAGTCGCCGAGTTGGGATTGGCTGCGACAGTCGTAAAGGAAGAAGACATCGTGAAAATCATGTCCTATAATGTGATGACCCTGCCCGCATTGGCCGTAGACGAAAATGTAGTCGCAAAGGGAAAACGGCTGTCGCTCGACGAGGTGAAAAAACTATTAACGAATAATTAGCAGGATGAGAAAGATTCTGTTGATTGTGCCGGCAGTCATCGGATTGTCTGCCTGCGGAAATAATTCGCGTAACACTCCTACCGATACGCCGCAAAGCGATTGCGTCGAGGTGCTCTGCTTCCACGGCGCGAAACGTTGCGCAACCTGTATCGCTATCGAAAACGGAGTAAAAGAGGTTATCGAAACTGATTTTGCCGCACAGGTTGCAGCCGGAGAAGTGCGTTTCCGTATGATCGACATCGCAAAGTCGGAAAACGAAGCATTGGCCGACAAATATGAGGTTGCGTGGTCGTCGCTGTTGCTGAACAGATGGCGGGACGGCCGAGAAACCGTAACCGATCTGACGAAATTCGCCTTTGCCAACGTCCGCACGAATCCGAAAAAGTTCAAAGCGGAACTCCGGGCCGAAATCCAAAGACAGATAGACGAATAGGTATGGAGTATTTGCAGAATTTGTTGGAGAGTTCGACCGTTCCGATACTAACGGCTTTTCTGCTCGGTCTGCTGACCGCCATAAGTCCTTGCCCGCTGGCTACCAACATTGCAGCAGTGGGGTATATCTCGAAGGATATGGCAAACCGCAGCCGCATTTTCTCCAATGGTTTGCTTTACACGCTCGGACGTGCCGCCGCCTATACCATGTTGGGTGCGGTGCTGATTACCGTGTTGCGAGAAGGAGCAAGTGTTTTTACCACTCAGAAGGCGATCGGCAAATGGGGAGAGGTATTGATTGGCCCGGCGCTTATTCTAATCGGGCTGTTCATGCTTTTCGGACATCGGTTCAACCTGCCGAAATTCGGATTTTCAGGCCGTGGCGAACAGATGGGACGACGCGGCGGATGGGGTGCATTCCTATTAGGTGTCCTTCTTTCGCTGGCATTTTGCCCGACGAGCGGCGTTTTCTATTTCGGAATGCTGATTCCGATGTCGGCTGCCGAAACGGGCGGTTATCTCTTGCCGGCCGTCTTTGCTGTCGCTACGGGGCTTCCCGTGGTGATCGTCGCATGGATATTGGCATACAGCGTTGCCGGGATAGGAGCTTTCTACAACCGGATGCAGACGATTCAAAAATGGCTTACACGGATTGTAGGAACGCTTTTTATTGCCGTAGGTATCTATTACGGTATAATTTATTTCTGTTAAAACGATGATCCAACGATTTGCCGACTGGCTCGTCTACGGCGTATTCGGGATGAACGCTGACACGCATCTGGGAAGTGCCGTCAATTTCTTTTTCTACGACAGCATCAAAATTCTGATCTTGCTGTTTTCCATCAGCCTGGCGATGGGAGTCGTCAATGCCTATTTCCCTATCGACAAACTGCGTCATTACCTTGCGACCCGCAAACTATACGGGTTTCAATACCTCTTCGCGTCGCTGTTCGGAGCTATCACGCCGTTCTGTTCCTGCTCGTCGATCCCGCTGTTTATCGGTTTTGTCAAGGGCGGGATTCCTTTGGGAGTAACATTTGCGTTTCTGATTACCTCTCCGCTTGTCAATGAGGTCGCCGTGGCAATGTTCCTCGGTTCGTTCGGCCTGCGGACGACGGTGATTTATGTCGTGAGCGGCATCCTGCTCGGCATGATCGGCGGCTTCGTACTCGGCCGCTTCAAGCTGGAACGCTATCTTTCGCCATGGGTATGTCAACTGCAAGCGCAGTCCGATACGAATTCGGAAGTTTGGGCGGAAAAGCACACGCCTTTTACCGATCGGTTTCCCGTCATCGTACGCGATGCGTGGGGTATCGTGCGGGGTGTGTTGCTGTACGTGTTGATCGGTATCGGCGTAGGTGCGGCGATGCACGGATTTGTCCCCGAAGGTTTCTTTGAGCAGTATATGTCCAAAGATAATTGGTTTGCCGTGCCGCTGGCGGTCATTTGCGCCGTACCGATGTATGCCAACGCCGCCGGAATTGTCCCGGTGATCCAGGTCTTCGTGGCCAAAGGCATTCCGTTAGGGACGGCTATCGCCTTTATGATGGGCGTCGTCGGGCTGTCGCTGCCGGAAGCTACGATGTTGAAAAAGGTCATGACATGGCGCTTGATAGGGATATTCTTCGGAGTGATGACCCTGTTTTTCATTCTATCGGGATATTTGTTCAACCTGATTCTCTAAAATTAAGATTTTTAAGAAGATCGAAGACTTTGCGATGCAAAAAAGAGCAAAAAGCTCAGACTTTCCGAACAAGTCGCAAAAAACCCGGAAAGGCAGATGCCTTTCCGGGAGTAACAGCAAGTCTGAACCCGCTTATTTGTTCTTCGCAGCGGCCTTGTCGGCTTCGGCGTTGATTACCTTCAACCAGTCGAGCGTCGCGGCCTTGAAATTCTCGTGATACTTGAACTTCTTGCTCATGCCCCAGCCGTGACCGCCGGAGGGGAAGATATGCAGCGACGCCTTCACGCCGTTGGCTTTGAGCTTTTCGTAGAGCAGCGCGGCATTGATCGCCGGAACCACCTTGTCGTCGTCGCTGTGGAAGATCAGCGCCGGGCAGGCCGTGCTGTCGACGACCTTCTCCAACGAGAACTTCGCGGCTTCGGTCTCGACGTTCTCCTTGCCGACGAGCTGCTGGAAGGTTCCCAGATGCCGTTTGTCGGGATCGCTCGACACCACCGGATAGATGAGCACCATGAAATCGGGTTTCGATTCGGACATCACGCCCGCCGATCCGGCCAGATAGCCGCCCGCCGAGGTGCCCGCAACACCCACCTTGTGCGGATCGACGCCCAGCTCGCCGGCCATTTCGCGCACCGTCGCCACCGCTTTGTCCAGGTCGTCGAGCGGCACCTCCGAATGGCCGTTGGGCAGACGGTATTTGAGCATCACGCCCACGATGCCGTTCTCGGCGAACCACTTGCAGGTATTGTGGCCGTTGGCGATCGAGAGCTGCGAGTAGCCGCCGCCCGGGCAGAATACGATCGCCTGCCCCGTCGCCTTTTCGGGTGCGGGCTTGTAGATCCAGATTTCGGCCGACGAGGTGTTGGTCAAGGTTCCGGGTTTGCGCTCGTATTCGTCACCCGTCACACCGTTCGAAGTCGGAGCCGTCGTATTGTCCCACAGTTTGATGTGATAGTCCTGCGCAGATACGGACACCGCCGCGAAGAGCAGCGTCGCAAGAATCGTCAATCGTTTCATTTGCTTTCGTTCTATGAATTATTAGTAGTTATGTAATAAATCGTCGAGTTTCATTCTTCGTTTTCTCGCTTCGGCATAGTCCGAACTGCGCTCGGCTTATCGAAAAGGTTTCCGACGACCGTTTCCGCCTCCGGCATAACCTGCGGGCAGTTTCTGCACTCGCTTACGAAAATGTTTCGTTTGACCCGATAAAGATAAGAATTATTCCCGAATCTTTTTCGTTTCCGGACGAAAAAAACGGGAAAAGGCATTCGGCAGTTTGTAAATCCACTCGATAAAACCTATCTTTGCCGGTAATAAATTCCGGTCCGGACGACCCGAACGGCCCGACGGAGGGATTCGCCTCCGCCCCATCTGCGTCGATACCGGCCGGACACGAACCCCAAACGCACCGCCGATGAAACGCACTCTTCTCACACTGGCAGCCGCGCTTTTCCTGCTGCCCGCATCCGCACAGCAAGTCCCCGAATGGCTCAAAGAGGGGATTCTTTACCACATCTACCCCTCCTCCTTCAAAGACAGCGACGGCGACGGCATCGGTGATCTGGAAGGCATCCGCTCCAAACTGCCCTACGTCAAAAGCCTGGGCGCGAACACCATTTGGCTCAGCCCCGTCTTCCGGAGCGAATTCGAGGACGGCGGTTACGACATCACCGATTTCTACCGGATCGACCCGCGTTTCGGCACCAATTCCCAGTTGGTGCAGCTCGTCCGCGAGGCCCACGACCTGGGCATCCGCGTCTGTCTGGATCTCGTGGCGGGCCACACGTCGGACAAACATCCGTGGTTCCGTCAGTCGTCCGAAGCCGATCCGGAACTGCAATACAGCGACTACTATATCTGGAGCGATTCGAAGGATTCGTTCCCGACCAAGAAATTCGTCCGCAGCGACGCCGCGCGCGACGGCAACTACATGAAGAACTTCTTCGACATTCAGCCCGCGCTCAACTACGGCTACCTGCATCCCGACCCCGCGCAACCCTGGCAGCAGGGGTACGACGATCCGGGTCCCACGGCCGTACGCAACGAATTGAAGAACATCATCTCGTTCTGGATGGACAAGGGCGTCGACGGCTTCCGCTGCGACATGGCCCAAAGTCTGGTCAAGGGCGACGACAAGCAGCACACGGGTACGATGCGCCTGTGGCATGAGTTGCGCAGCTGGTTCGAAGCGAAATATCCCGAAGGAATCCTGATCTCCGAGTGGAGCCAGCCGCGCCAGTCGCTCCGCGCCGGATTCCACATCGACCTGCTGATCCACAACGGTGCCGGCACCAAGATCTACCGCACGTTGGTCTGCCAGACCGACGACCGCGGCACGAAAGAGACCCCCTGCTTCTTCGACTACGAAGGACGCGGGCAGGTGAAGGCGTTCGCCGAAAACTACCGCACCGAATACGAAGCCACGCGCGAGCTGGGTTACGCCGCCATGCCCACGTGCAGCCACGACATCTGGCGGCTGAACCGCTTCGACCGCAATACGCCCGAACAGTTGAAGACGGCGCTCACGCTCTTCCTGACGCTGCCCGCCGTACCGATCCTCTACTACGGCGAAGAGATCGGGATGCGCAATCTGGAAGACGCCCCCGTCAAGGAGGGCAGCTACACGAGCCGCAACCGCAGCAGCTGCCGCACGCCGATGCAGTGGGACGACTCGCCCAACGCCGGCTTCTCGACCGCCGACGCCTCACGGCTCTACCTGCCGATCGATCCTTCGCCCGCACGCCCCACCGTCGCGGCCGAGGAGCGCGACCCGCAGTCGATTCTCAACTACGTCAAGGGACTCATCGCCCTGCGCCGCCAGACACCGGCGCTCGGCACGCAGGGCGCATGGCGCTTCGTGAGCGACGTCGAGCAACCCTACCCCATGGTCTACGCCCGCGAGCTGGACGGGCAGAAATACCTCGTCGCCCTCAACCCGTCGAAGCGGAGTGCGACGGCGCGTTTCGCCTCGGAAGGCGCCGCGGCCGAAGCGGTCTACGGCACGGGCGACGGCGCGAAATACACCTCGAAAAACGGGCTGTCCACCTTGAAGATGAAACCCGTCTCGGCGGTCATCCTGAAAATAACCGAATAAAACCCGATAACGAACGTTTTCGTCAAGCCGAGCGCAGAGCCGAACGCAGTTCGGACTATGCCGAGGCGAGAAAACGAAAAATGAAATTCAACCTTTTCGTCAAGCCGAGCACAGAACCGAACTTTGTTCGGGTTATGCCGAGGCGAGAAAACGACCGTTAAAAACGAACCTTTATGAAACGACAAACGATCCTGCTGCTCCTGTCCGTTCTGCTGCTCTCGGGCGGCGCTGCGGCGCAGAGCACCAAAGAACAGACCCTCGAAGACCTCAACCGCACGGCGGCGCTCTACTACTGCTACGAGAACCACCCCCGCGCAGCGGCGACGCCCGCGCCCGAAGGCTACGAACCCTTCTACATCAGCCACTACGGCCGCCACGGCTCGCGTTGGCACGCCTCGGAGAGCGTCTACGAAAATCCGCGCGCAAAGCTCCGCAAGGCGGCCGAAGCAGGTAAACTCACGCCGCTGGGCGAAGAGGCCCTGCGCCGCATCGAGGTCGTCGCCGACGACGCCCGCCACCGCTACGGCGACCTCTCGCCGCGCGGCGTGCGCGAACACCGCGGCATCGCCGAACGGATGTACTGCTCCTTCCCCGAAATCTTTTCGACGGCGGACGGCCGCCTGTGCCGCATCCGCGCCCGTTCGACGCTCGTGCCGCGCTGCATGCTCAGCATGGCCGCCGCAAACGAACGGCTCAAAGAGCTGAATCCCGCGATCGACATTACGCGCGAAGCGAGCAAACGCTACCTCGACTACATGTTCCGCATGACCGAGGCGAACAAGATCAAGAAGGAGATCAAACAGCGCATCGCCGAACTGCGCGAGCGCGAAATAGACCCCTCGCGTTTCGTCCGCGCGCTCGTGACCGACCCCTCGCTCGTCGGCAACCGCAAGGAGCAGCTCCGCTTCATGAACGACCTCTACTGCGTCGCCTCGGTGATGCAGGATGTCGACTACCTCGACTGCTCGTTCTACGACCTCTTCACGCCCGACGAGCTCTACGCCTTCTACGCCGTGCGCAACTACCAGATGTACCTCGAAGAGGGCCCCTCGGCCGAATTCGGCCACCGCGCACTGAGCGACGCCGTGCCCCTGCTGCGCAATTTCGTCGCCGAAGCCGACGAGGCGATCGCAACGGGCGCGCTCTCGGCATCGCTGCGCTACGGCCACGACGTGAACGTCATTCCGCTGGTGGGTCTCATGGGCATCGAAGGGTGCGACACGCGCGAGAGCGACTACCGCAAGGTCGACCAGGCATGGAGCTGCTGGCGCGTGACGCCCATGGCCACCAATATCCAGCTGGTTTTCTTCCGCCGGCCCGACGGCGGCGACGTGCTCGTGAAGTTCCTCTTCAACGAACGCGAGTCGCGCATCCGCCTCGAAAGCGATCTGGCGCCCTACTACCGCTGGAACGACGTGAAGCGCTATTTCGACGAGCGGATCGCCACGCAGACCCGCCGCTGACCCGTCCCCGACACATCGAAAGAGGGTGGCAGCAACATTGCTGCCACCCTCTTTCGATTGTACGGCCGCTCGAATCCCCGAAGCCGCCGGAAAGGACGGGATCAGAAAATTCCGCCATCGGGACGAATACGCAACTCGACTTCCCGATCGCTCTGCGGCTCTTCCAGTTCGAAGCGATACCACTCATCCGCAGGGGTCTCGAAATGATCGATATCATCCACCCGCCAACCGGCATACTGCGAGTTATCCATCGCAGCGAGCACCGCGGCCGGCACCTCCTGCCGTTGCAGTTCGGTTCGCGTCGACAACCAGTTTCCGTTGCTGTCAAAACATACCTCGCGATGTTTACGACCTTCTATGATTTCGACTTCGAGCACATCCCGCTCCCGCTCGACCTCGATAATGCGGGGATCGGTGAAATGGCCGGCGATAAATTCGAGCGCGGCAGCCGGAAGTTCGGAAGGCAGCAAATCATCCCGATCGTCGTTGTCATCGGCATCGACGACGGCACGGATCAGCACGCCGTCTTCGGCATAGAAGAGCTCATATTCGGTCTGCCCCTTCTCCACTTCGAGCACATAGATCGGTTCGAATCCCGCACGCGCGAGTCGCTCCGCATCCTCTACCCGCCAGTCGGCATACTCGCTCGCCGAGAAAGCCTTCCGCACAGCTTCGGGCAACTGGTCGTACAAAAGATCGGTCTCGGTCATCCGCCAGTCTCCGCCGGCTGTGAACCAGGCCTGCATGTCCGTATTTCCGTCCCTGAAATCCGCGATCAGATACCCGTTGCGCCCCGTCCACTCGACGTCCGAAGCGTTGGGATACATTCCGCCGAAGGTGTCCGCCACGGCATCCGGAACCGGAACCGTCCGGTCGTCATCGTCATCGCAACCCGTCGTCAGCCCCAACGAGGCCACAGCTACCAGTAAAAACAGATACTTTTTCATCTTCATATTAGTTAGTTTTTTTAATTTCACATCGGGCTTGAACCCTGCAATTATCGAGTTAAAGATAGAACCCAATTTTGAAAAGAATCTGAAATAAACGTAAAACCGTTATATTTTTTTTCAGAGACAGCTATTCCGATGCAAAAAATTAGACAGCCGGAAGCGACGAACGAAAAACTCCGTCCCGAAATCGTTCGGGACGGAGTCGTCAACTTACAGGGGAAAACCTCAATGGACCGACATCATCGACAGACGGCCGACGCCGAGGGGCACGGCGGCTGCCTGTTTCGTCTCGGAGGCGGGACGCAGCGACTCGAACTTCTTCGCCGGCCGCTTCGCCGGGACTGCCGCCGCGGCAGGGGCCTTAGTCAACTTGTAGGGGCCTACGCCGTAGTCGACCTTCGCATTGTCGCCTTCGCCGATCAGATAACCCGGACGGATCAGATTTTGCGCCTCGTAATACTTTCCTCCCGTATAGAGGACGTAGTCCAGGCCGGTAATTTTCTGCGTGATACCGCTGTTGTCGTTGAACGTGCCGCAAGTGATCGTGATTTCGTTCGAAGCAGCGTCATAAGCCCCTGAGACAAGCGTATCTTCCGACACCCAAATCGACGGCTGCGACTGCTCATTGAGGAAACGGTAACGAAGATAGATATAGTAGGTGAATCCGTACATTCCCAAATCTTCGTAGGAATTGATTCCGACACTGCCATCCGCCTCATTGTAGGACAGAATGAAGGGAAAATCTTCCTCCTTGCTGCCCAATGTAGTAACCCCCCAGTCATAGACCTTGTAGCTCTTGTCGTTGCGGTAAGGTTCGATGCGGATCGTGTAGGTCTGCGGCTGTCCGGTAACCTCCGACGAAGTCGTCGTGACGGTCCACGTGCCGATATAACGCTCGTAGTCGGCGCTGCCCTGCGGACGAACCGCGGTGGTGGCGGTCAGCGTTTCGAACGTCAGACCGTGGACATTCTGGCCGCGCACGAGCAGCATGTATTCGGTCTCCGGTTCGAGATCATTGAACGGAAGTTGCAACCCCGCATCCGACATCAGTGTTTCGAGCTGCGTCGCCGTAAACCCGATGCCGTATTTGTTGGTCGCCTTCTCCATGTCGCCGTCGAACTCGTCGAGCACGCTCTGTACGAGTTCCGTCGTACCGACGATGTACTTACCCGATTTGAACTCCGTACCCTTGACGGTGAAATTAATACCGTGGTACTCCATGTTCTCGGGAAGCGCATAAGAGAGCGCGATGATCGGCTTCGCCTTCGTGCCGTCGCTGACACCGCCCCATGCGATGGGAATCATCGCATAGTCGGCCATCTGCTTGCAATTCTTGAAGGTGTCCTTGTAGTCGGTCGCCTTGGCCGGCACCTTCACGAAGAGCTCGGGATAATCGGGACGGTCGTAGAGGTGCACCTTCACCGGCTTGCCGTCGATCTCGGCGTTCAGATAGGGAGACTCGCCCGTGAAGCCGGTACAGCCGTAGAAGGCCGAAGCCGTAGCGGTGATCGACGTCATCTTGTCGAACAACCCCGCGGGCAGCGATTCGAGCGACGTACAACCCTTGAACATCTCCTTGATATTCGTACATCCGACCATCGCATCGAAGAACCCTTCGGGAAGCGTTTCGAGCGACGAGCAGTTCGTGAACATCGACAGAGCGGTCGTTATGTCAGTCATGTTTTTCAGCAGGCCGGCAGGAAGGCTTTTGAGCGATGTACAGCCATTGAACATGTTTCCGACCGAAATGGAATTCGTACAACTCGAAGGGAAATAATCCGCAGGAACCGTCGTCATGGCCGTACAACCTCTCCAAAGCGAAGCCACATTCGAGACGTTCGGAAGTTTGGACAGAGACGGGAAATCGGTCATTTTCACACAGTTTTCGAAGAGATAGGAGGCATCCACGGCCTTGGCTGACGGATCTACGTTGCTCCCGACCTTGTCGAACAATCCTTCGGGAAGGTTACCCAGCGACTTGCAACCGCTGAAAAGAGACCCTATCGTAGTCGTCTTCGTGAAGGGATCGAGCAGCCCGGAGGGAACTGACTCCAACGAAGAGCAACCTTTGAAGATCATTCCGCTAGCGGTCACCTCGGTCTGAGACTTGAAGAAATCGTTCGGAACCGTACGCAGCGAGGAGCAACCGTTGAAGAAACTCGAAACGGTCGTTACCTTCGTCAGCTTGTCGAGCAGTCCGTCGGGAACCGAAACAAGCGCCGTGCAGTTGGTGAAAAGGCCCGAAACATCGGTCACCTCCGTCAGATTGTCGAACAGGCCGGCGGGAATTTCCGTCACCTTCTTACAGCCCTTGAACGCCGAGGCCAGCGAAGCGATCTTCGGGCAATTGTCGAAGAAACCCTCCGGAATGGACGTCAACGACGAGCAGCCCGAAAAGAGCGAAGCGGCGGAGGTCAACTCCGTACACTGGTCGATCAAACCGACGGGAACCGCCGTAAGCAGCGTACAGTTATAGAACATATTTTCCACGGTGGTCACCTTGGCGAAAGCGCCCGCATCGGGCAGCGCCACCTGCGTAAGCCCCTTGTTGTTGTAGAACGCCTCTTCGAGCGATTCCAGCCCCAGCTGGCCCCACTGGATGACACGCACGATCGCGCTCTGACTGGTTTTGGTCAATCGATTGCCGAGCGCCGTCACCGAACCGATCACCGTCACGTAGTATTCGCCCTCCTGCTCATAGACGTGCTGGGGATTCACGGCCGTCACGGTCTCGGTCTTGCCGTCGCCCCAGTCCACCGTGGCATCCACCGTACCCGTCAGCGGAAGGATAAGCGTGTTCTTCATGCTGCTCTCCGTCACATTGACCTTGACGACGAACGCCGTCGGATCGAGATTCGCCTTCTGGTAGACCAGCAGCGTCTCGACGACGACACCCGAACTGATGAGTTCGATCTTCGCCTGCCGCTCCTCCATCGTCTCGTTGGCCTTCGCCGAGAAGGTCAGCGTCTCCTGACGCAAGGCGCGGGTCTCTACGCAGGAGAGCCACTCCTTGGCATCGTCGGGAATCACCACCTCGTAGTCCAGATCGGTTTCCAGCTCGAAGCTGACCGTTCCGCCGACCGCCGCAGCCTCCTGCGACTGCGTCGTGACGTTCATCACGCCCGACACGAAGGTCAGCGTCTTCATGATCGTCTTCGACTCGCCGTCGCTCAGCAGCACGATCACGCGGCCCGTCGAACTCTCGGCCGGAGCCGTCACGACGATCTTGCCGCCCTCCGTGCCGTCCATCACCGCTTCGGCCTCCCAGTCGCCCTTGGCGATCGCCTCGACGACGCTCTTCTCGTCGGCACCCGTCAGCACGAAGGGGATTTCCGCCGTCGCTCCGGCCATAATCAGTTCGGGCAGCGATTCGAAGGCGATGCCGAACTCTTTGTACATCTCCAGCGTCAGCACCGTCTCGCCGTCGGCCAGCGTCAGATAGACCCAACGGCCGTCCTCGCTCGTGGAGACATCCGAGAAGAAAGAGTCGCCGGCGGCACCCGTTGCAGGGCCGCACTCCTTCCACGTCGCCTCCTTGTCATAGGAGACGTACCACGTGTCGTTCTCGATCTTGAAAACGGGCGTCACGCCGTCGTCGCCCGTGACGGGCATCTTCTTCCCGCCCTCGGTGATGAACTCGCCGTCGAGCGTCCAGTAGTACTTCCCGTCGGAATCGAGTTTCACGCCGATAGCGGGAGCCGCGCCCGCTTCGCCGTCCTTGATGACGATCTGCGACGCTTCGCCGTCAGACGTCACGAGCGAAAGCGTGTACCCCCCCCCTTCGGGATTTTCGGTCACCGCCGTGATGAAGAGCTTGCCGTCGATGAGCGACTGCAAGTTCCCGACGTTGATGTTGAGCGAGTTTACGGTCTTTTCGAGTGCGTCGACCCGACCTTCCAAATCGTCGAGCCGATCCTTCACCTCCGCATCGTCATACTCGCAACCGGCGAGTGCCAGACACAGCACCGCCGCCAAAGCAAACATTTTTTTCATGCGAACAAATTAATAAATGAACTAACCTGATTGGATCGTTTGCACAATCTGCACGACGTAAATATACTAAATTATCGAATAATTCTCCCATTCCGTCAAAAAAAAGGTTTGCGGGCAAGCGAAAACGGAAACATGCGCCTCCGCGCCGCGACGTTCATTCCTATCCGCAAAAATACCCCGTCGTGTTTCGCATCCCTATTTCGCGACGCCGGCCGGAAAGCCGCCGCACGGGACGGCAGGCCGAATCTCGCAGCGTTCCGGCCGACGACGGGCGGCCGGAACAGTGGGGTGAAAACGCAAAAAAGCAGGCGATTTCCGATGGAAATCGCCTGCACTGCCTCGAAACGGCCTGTCGGGCCGCTATTCGTCGTCGCGGTTCATGTGCGCCACGTAGATCGCATGCTGCATCGCCTCGCGCTTGGCGATCGAAGGCTTGGTGAAATACTGGCGGCGGCGCAACTCTTTCAGAACGCCCGTGCGCTCGTATTTGCGTTTGAACTTTTTGAGGGCCTTCTCGATGTTTTCGCCCTCCTTTACCGGCATGATAATCATAACTATTTGCGAATTTTTAATGTTTTACGAATCGATTTTGCAAGTCGCGGAATTCATTCGGCTTCCGCCGGCCTTCGAAAGGTGTGTGTCACTCGTCGTTCTGCGTCGTCCGTACCCCGAAGCGAAGATAAGGATGCAGTCTGTCTGCCTCCTCGCGTGTCAGTATGCCGTCTTCGATCATCTCTTCCAGGGTACTCCAACCTCCTTTCAATTGTCTTCGTTTCAAAATCTTCCGAAGCGTCCGCGGGGCGATGTAGGGATGCTCCGCCAGCGCTTTCGGAGTTGCAAAGTTAATATCTATTTTTGAAATTCTGCAACTATCGATCGAAATTTGTTTCAGTATCCGCTCGTAATTGCTCTCGGTGACGCCCCGCACTTCGGCCAGTTGCTCCGCACGGCAGAAACCGCCCAGCCGCCGCCGGTAGTCGAGAATCGCCCCGACGGTCTTCGCACCGATACCGCTGACCGAACGCAGCGCCGCCGAGTCGGCCGTATTCAGCTCCACCGGATCGTGCAGCGGACGCCGCCGTTCGGGGAAGAGCGCGTACTCGGCCAGACGCCGGCCCGCCGAATCGCCGATAATCGGATAGTCGCACAACTCCTCCTCGTCGCGGAAACCGCCGATGAGGGTGTTGTAGTCGGCGATCGCCTCGGCCTGCCGCTTCGTGAAACCGATCGCGCGCAGGAATTTCGCCGTCATCGTGTCGATGCGGAAGGGCACGAGCGGCACGACGACCCGCTGGCGGCGCACGAAGGGCTTGCGCAAACGTTGCGCACTGTCGCGGCGGGGCCGGAAACGATACTCCGTCCCGATGCGGATATAGGGTTCCAGACGGTCGTACATCGAATCGCTCACCTGATAGCAGGCGGCGAAATCCTCCGGTATGCGGAAGATCTTTCCCGCGGCCCGATAGCGCAGCACGCCCGCCGCATCCTGCTTGGTGAAACCCAACCGCCGCAACGCACGGTAATCGACCGTATTGGGATCGAACTCGAACAGCTCCGGCGGCGCCTCCTTTGCAGCGTCCGGCGGCGCCCCGCTCCGCGGCGTCTTCGGTTCGAGCAGCAGGAACGCCGCCACGGCCAGCACCAGCAACGGCAGCAGCAGCACGAGCGTCCGGCGATCTTCACGCGACCACATCACCAGGCGGCTTTATCCGACAACAGCAACCGGCGGTAACGCTCCGACGGCGACGCCATCGTCTCGCCCAGACCGTACTCCGCCCAGCGTGCATCCACCCGCTCCACCGTCGCAGACGAGGCGACAGCCACGTTCGGGAACCGCGCGGGATGCCCCTCCACGCCGGGGCGCTTGCTGCGCGCATCGACCACCACGACCTCCCCGACCACCGTCACGTCGCGCCGCGGATCGCTGTCGGCCGCAGCCAGCCACAGCAGTTCGGCACCCGTCAGCCCCTCGGCCTCGCGGTCGAACAGCACGGCGCACTTCACGCCCCGCACCGGATTCCGCCCGAAGAACGCCGCCGCATCGACGCGCTCCGTCCTCCGGTCGACGAAGAGCGCCAGCGTGCGCCACCGCTCCGCGAAGTCGGTCGCCGCGGCCGCCACCCCGCCGCACGGCTCGAAGCGTTCGGGCAGCTGCAACGGCTGCTCCTCGCGTGCGGCGGCCTGCGTCAGGTCGAGGGCCAGCTTGCCGCCGAACCCCGAGGTCGCCGTCGCATGGTCGAGCACGTCGAGCACCCCTTCGGCCGCAATGAGGTCGCGCGCCGGATCGAGCCTGCGCACCAGCGCCGCCACCGCCTCGACACGGCGGATTTCGGCCGCGGCATCGGCGACGACGAGGTATTTGTTGAACATCATCTGCCCCGCGCCCCACAGCGACTGCGCCACCTTGTGCGCCTGCCCCTCGTAGCGCCGCTCGATCGCGACGACGGCCAGATTGTGCGCCGTGCCGGCCGTCGGCATCCACAGGTCGCGCACCTCGGGCTGCACGGCCAGACGGATCGGCGCCAGAAAGATCCGCTCGGTCGCTTCGGCGATGTAGGCGTCCTCCTCGGGCGGCACCCCCACCACCGTCGCGGGATAAACGGCATCGCGCCGGTGGGTGATCGCCGTCACGTGGAAGCGGGGGTAGCGGTCTTCGAGCGAGTAGAAACCCGTATGGTCGCCGAACGGCCCCTCGACCGTCTTCTCCTCGGCGGGATCGACATAGCCTTCGATCACGAAATCGCAGTCGGCCGGCACCTCGATCCCGCAGGTCAGACAGCGCACCAGCTCCACGGGACGCCGGCGCAGGAATCCCGCCAGCAGGTATTCGTCCATGTTGTCGGGCATCGGCGCCGTCGCGGCATACGCATAGACGGGATCGCCGCCCAGCGCGACGGCCACGGGCATCCGCCGCCCCTGCCGCCGGTAGCCGTCGTAGTGGCGTGCGCCGGTCTTGTGCACGTGCCAGTGCATACCGGTCGTGCGGTCGTCGAAAACCTGCATCCGGTACATCCCCACGTTGCGCACCCCCGTATCGGGGTCGAGCGTATGCACCATCGGCAGCGTAACGAAGCGCCCGCCGTCCTCCGGCCAGCATTTGAGCACCGGCAGCAGCGACAGTCGTGCCGCCTCGCCCCGCAGCACCACCTCCTGGCAGGGGCCGCGTCCGCGTCGGCTGCGCGGCATCCAGCGCGCCATTTCGCCCAGCAGCGGCAGCATCCGCAGCTTCTCCCACAGGGTCGCTTTGGGTGTCGTCACTTCGTGCAGCAGCGCGTCGATGCGCCGCGTCAGCCCGTCGAGCGACTCCACGCCCAGCGCCAGCGCCACACGGCGTTCGGAGCCCATGAGGTTGGTCACCACCGGAAAGTCCGTCCCTGTGCGTTCGAAGAGGATCGCCTTTCCGCCGCCGGGCTGCTTGGCCATGCGGTCGGTCAGTTCGGCGATCTCCTCCACGGGCGACACCTCGGCCGCGACACGCACCAGCTCGCCTTCGCGTTCGAGCCGTTCGATAAATTCGCGCAGATTATTGTAGGACATGGTTTTATCTTTAACTTGTCGGTTTCGAGTCTTCGTGCACCCCGTCGCGCCGGAGCGCAGTCAAAGATACGAAAAGTCGAGTGCAGAAGCAAGCGTTAGCTTGATTATGCCGAGACGGAGTATCTTCGGCGAAGCCAAAGTACGAAAAGTCGAGTGCAGAAGCAAGCGTCAGCTCGATTATGCCGAGACGAAACGTAAGAATAACCTGCGGCGCCTCTGCGCCGCGCGGGTCGAAGCCTCCGCCCGCGGAGGCCCGCCGATGGCGTTCTCCGCAGGCTTCGCCCCGCAACGTACCGAATAAATAATACCGTTGAATCTCCCTTCCCTGCTTTCGGATCGGACCCGAAGCAGCAAAAGATCGGGCACGGCGAAAACGGCGGGATCCTCCGGTCATCGACGCTGAGCGGCTACGAAAGCGTGCGCCGTTGCGGCGCAAAACACCCTCCGCCGGCCACGGACGAAAAACAACGGTACGAAAGACGAAACGCCTACCCGCATGAATGCTCCGATAACGCGACCGGAGGGCTTCCGTCATGGAAACCCTCCGGTCGTTCATGCGATCGGATCGCGGACGAAGCCGCAACCGGAAGAATCGGCCTGCTATTCGCCCATCAGGATTTCGAGAATCTTGATGGCGGCCGTAGCGATCGGCGTACCGGGGCCGAAGATGGCCGCCGCACCGTCGCGGTAGAGTTCGTCGTAGTCCTGCGCCGGAATGACGCCGCCGACGATCACCACGATGTCCTCGCGGCCCAGCTTCTTCAACTCGGCGATGATCTGCGGTACGAGCGTCAGGTGACCCGCCGCGAGCGACGAAACGCCCACCACGTGCACGTCGTTCTCGACGGCCTGCTTCGCGGCCTCGGCCGGCGTCTGGAACAGCGGGCCCATGTCGACGTCGAAGCCGATGTCGGCGTATCCCGTCGCCACGACCTTCGCGCCGCGGTCGTGACCGTCCTGACCGAGCTTCGCAATCATGATGCGCGGCTGACGGCCCTCCTTCTTGGCGAACCGGGCGCACAGCTCCTTCGCCTTCTCGAATTGCGTATCGTTTTTCACTTCCGAACTGTAAACACCTGAAATCGAACGAATAACTGCCTTGTATCGACCTACGACGACCTCGCAGGCATCCGATATCTCGCCCAGCGTGGCACGCACCTTCGCGGCCTCGACGGCCAGTTCCAGCAGATTGCCCTGCTTGGTCTTGACGCACTCGGTGATGGCCGCCAGCGCCTTTTGTACGGCAGCCTCGTCGCGCGAAGCGCGCAGCTCCTTCAAACGCTTGATCTGGCTTTCGCGCACGGCGGTATTGTCCACCGCGAGGATGTCGATCGGCGCCTCCTTGTCCAGGCGGTACTCGTTGACGCCGATGATCTTCTCGACGCCCGAGTCGATGCGCGCCTGCTTGCGGGCCGACGCCTCCTCGATGCGCATCTTCGGAATACCGGTCTCGATCGCCTTGGCCATACCGCCCAGCTTCTCGACCTCCTGAATGTGCTCCCATGCCTTCTGTGCGATCTCCTCGGTGAGGCTCTCCACATAGTAGGAACCGGCCCACGGATCGACCTGACGGCAGATGTTGGTCTCCTCCTGAATATAGATCTGGGTGTTACGGGCGATACGCGCCGAGAAGTCGGTCGGCAGGGCGATCGCCTCGTCCAGCGCGTTGGTATGCAGCGACTGGGTGTGACCCAGTGCGGCACCCATCGCCTCGATGGCCGTGCGGGCCACGTTGTTGAAGGGATCCTGCTCCGTGAGCGACCAGCCCGAGGTCTGCGAGTGGGTACGCAGCGCCAGCGACTTGGGATTCTTCGGATCGAACTGCTTGACGATCTTGGCCCACAGCATACGTGCCGCACGCATCTTGGCGATCTCCATGAAGTGATTCATGCCGATGGCCCAGAAGAACGACAGGCGCGGTGCGAAGGCGTCGACCGACATGCCGGCATTGACACCCGCGCGCAGGTACTCCAAACCGTCGGCCAGCGTGTACGCCAGCTCGATGTCGGCCGTGGCGCCCGCCTCCTGCATGTGGTAACCCGAAATCGAGATCGAGTTGAACTTGGGCATGTTCTTCGAGGTGTACTCGAAGATGTCGGCGATGATGCGCATCGAGAACTCGGGCGGATAAATATAGGTGTTGCGCACCATGAACTCCTTGAGGATGTCGTTCTGGATCGTACCGGCCATCTGGTCGAGCGTACAGCCCTGTTCCAGACCCGCCACGATGTAGAAGGCCAGAATCGGCAGCACGGCGCCGTTCATGGTCATCGACACCGACATCTTGTCGAGCGGAATACCGTTGAAGAGCACCTTCATGTCCTCCACCGAACAGATCGACACGCCGGCCTTGCCCACGTCGCCCACCACGCGCGGGTGGTCGGCGTCGTAGCCGCGGTGCGTCGCCAGGTCGAAGGCCACCGAAAGGCCCTTCTGGCCCGATGCGAGGTTACGGCGGTAGAAGGCATTGGACTCCTCGGCCGTCGAGAAACCGGCGTACTGACGGATCGTCCACGGACGCATCACGTACATCGTCGAATAGGGACCGCGCAGGAAGGGTGCCACGCCCGCGGCGTAGTTGAGGTGTTCCATCCCTTCGAGATCGGCGGCCGAGTAGCACCCCTTGACGGGAATCTGCTCGGCGGTCAGCCACGGCTCTTTCTCGCCGCCGGCCTGAGCGCAGCACTTCGGCGCGGCGCCCGTGTATGATAATTCAGAAAATTTTGCTCTCATGACTTTCGCGTTTTAGATTCCCATCTGCGTAAGGTAGTTGTGCAGCGTGTCGAGCACGTTGCTCTTCACGTGGATGAAGTTGCCGATGCCCTGCGCCTCCAACTCGGCCATGCAGGCCGGAGCGCCGGCGATGACCAGAATGGCCTTGTCGCCCAGCATCTCCTTGACGCGGGGAGCCAGCTCGGCGTAGCAGTCGTCCGACGAGCAGAGCACTACGATCTCGGCCTTCGATTCGAGCGCGGCCTTTACGCCCTCTTCCAGATCCTTGAAGAAGGTGTTGTCCTGCACACGGATACCCGCGCAGGCGAAGAAGTTGCACGAGAACTGGGCGCGGGCGCGGGCCATGGCCAGATGACCGGCGGTGAGCATGAACGCCTTGGGCGTCTTGCCGCTGCGATCTACATGCAGACGCATCGCCTCGAAGGCCATCGCGCCGCGGTAGGGATTGAGCACGCCCGCCTTCTTCCGGCGCGTCACGGCGGCTTCGGTCACGGCGTCGGAAGCGACCTCCGTGAAGTTGGGATACTGGTTGGCACCCAGCAGCGTGATGCGGCGCTGCGCCACGCTCTTGTCCTTGGCAGCGGCCGATGCGTCGACGCGCTCGACGACGTAACCGCTCTCGAACGCTGCGACGTAGCCGCCCTTCTCCTCCAATTCGAGGAAGAGCTTCCACGCCTCGGCTGCGATCGACTGCGTGAGGTTCTCGATGTAGTACGAACCGCCGGCGGGATCGACCACCTGATCGAAATGCGATTCGTGTTTGAGCAGCAGCTCGACGTTGCGGGCGATGCGCTTCGAGAACTCGTCAGGCTCGGCGAACGACGCGTTGAACGGCGTCACCTCGAGCGAATGCACGCCGGCGATAGCCGCCGACATCGCCTCGGTCGTGCCGCGCAGCATATTGATATAGGGGTCGTAGACCGTCTGGTTCCAGGTCGAGGTCACGGCGTGGGCGAAGAGCTTGCACGAGCAGCCCTTTTCGGGGTTGTACCCTTTGACGATGTTGGCCCACAACATGCGGGCGGCGCGGAACTTGGCCATCTCCATGAAGTAGTTGGAGGTGACGCCCATCGAGAAACGGATCTTGCGGGCCGCCTCGTCGACGGTCAGCCCCTCGTCCATCAGCCGCACGAGGTATTCGTGGCCGGCCGAAAGGGTGAAGGCCAGCTCCTCGACGATGGTCGAACCGGCGTTCGAAAAGTTCTCACCCGACACCGTCACCACGCGCACACCCTTCATCGCGGCCGTACGGCGCACCAGACCGGCCAGCATCTTGAAGCACTTCTCCCCGCCGGGCGAGCAGAACGCGCCGGTGAGCGACAGACGGTTGATGATCGGATCGAGCACGAAGTGCACGGAAGCGGTCTCCTGCCAGCCCTCCTTTTCGATCTTCGCCAATACGGGTTCCACGACGTCCGCGACGCCCTCGCCCGAAAAGACCACTTCGACGGCAGGCAGGTGGATGTCGCGCAGCAGCGTCTCGACTTCGGCGGCCGACAACCCCTTCGTGAGCGAGAAGCCCAGCGAATCGACGCCCGAGTCGAGCAGTTTGAGCGCCTCGGCGTTGGCCGCTTCGGGGCACTTGACCGTCAGGCTCTGGTGCACGCGCCACACATTGTCGCACCGCGTACCGCGCACATAGGGAAATTCGCCCGGTTCGGAGGCGAGGAATTTGAGACCTTCGAGGTTTTCGGCGCGATAGTACGGCCGGACGTTGAACCCTTCGGGTGTCCGCCACACCAGTTTGCGCTCGTAATCGGCCCCTTTGAGGTCTACCGCAATCACCTCTTCCCACTTCTCGGTCGGAACCGGCGGGAATTCGGCGAACAGCTTTTCACGCTTGGTATTTGCCATAATTATTTTGAGATTAGGTTCGTCTTCAACAATCGTTCCCCGCTCCGCACGCCCTTTCGGCCGCGACACGGAGGCGGAAACGCTCGTGCAAATTTCACTTTATCGTAAAAAAAGCATGTAAAAGTATAAAAAAAAAGCGAAAGAGGCAAGACTTGTGTTAGTTTTTTAACACCGCGCCCCGCAAGCGTCCGGAAAGCCCCGCTCCATTCCCTGCCGCATACGGGAGACGACCGTCCGCCTCGGATACGGCCGGCCGCGTGCGGCGGACGGTTTCCGGGGCCGGGCGCATCGCCGGCCCCGCCGGCCGGAACGACCCTCCGGACAGCGGAGCAGCGAATACGATATTCAGATCAATATTATCCTGTTTATTCCTGAATTTTGCAAAAAATCGATTTTCACGAAAAATCGGATTTCGCCAAAAAACGAGTACATTTTTCCGGAAAACCCGCGAAATTTCAGTCTTCATCGCCAAAAAACAGCGTTGTTTTTCGAAAAATGTTCTGTTTTTTTTCACTTTTCCCGAAAAAATATCGATTTCCGAGTATCAACCTCACGGAAAAGAATTACCTTTGCTCCCGAAGAACAAAATACATTGTGCAGGGGCAGTAAATCCGAATCTCTCCGGTGTTGTTTTTTTAGGTTTTAGGTGTTGTTTTGGTTAACAGCGGAGCGGCGGTTTTTTGAGTTGGTTCCTTCCCGTCGGGGCATTCTGCCGAAGACGGGGCCCCTGCCAATGTTTTTCTTGCGATTTCGGCGCAGATCCTTCATTTAATATCAAACTCATATGGCATCGTTGAGATTCAGGATGGTCGAAGAGGCGCTCAGCCACGTAGCGGTTCCCGCACAGGCTCCCGCCGGACGTTCGACCGATTATTTCGGGGAGTTGGTCTTCGGGCGCAACGTCATGCGGCGGTATCTCGACCGCGAGACCTACGAAGCGCTGATCCAGACCATGGAACACGGCACGCCCCTCACGCGCGAAGTGGCCGACGGCATCGCCGCAGGCATGAAGCAGTGGGCGGTGGAGCACGGCGCCGACCACTACACCCACTGGTTCCAGCCGCTCACGGGGGGAACCGCCGAGAAACACGACTCCTTCGCCGAACCCGACGGACGGGGCGGCGTGCTCGAAGAGTTCTCCGGCAAGCTGCTCGTCCAGCAGGAACCCGATGCCTCGTCGTTCCCCAACGGCGGAATCCGCAACACGTTCGAAGCGCGCGGCTACTCCGCCTGGGACCCCGCGTCGCCCGCCTTCATCGTCGGCTCGACGCTCTGCATCCCGACCGTGTTCATCGCCTATACGGGCGAGGCGCTCGACTACAAGACCCCGCTGCTGCGCTCGCTGGCAGCCGTCGACAGGGCCGCGACGGAAGTATGCCGCTACTTCGACCGCAACGTCACGAAGGTTTTCAGCTACCTGGGCTGGGAGCAGGAGTACTTCCTCGTGGACGAAGCGCTGTGGGCCGCACGCCCCGACCTGGTGCTGACGGGTCGCACGCTCATGGGCCACGAATCGGCCAAGAACCAGCAGCTCGAAGACCACTATTTCGGCGCGATTCCCGAACGCGTGATCGAATTCATGCGCGACCTGGAATACGAATCGCTCCGGTTGGGCATTCCCGTCAAAACCCGCCACAACGAAGTGGCGCCCAACCAATTCGAGCTGGCGCCCATTTACGAGGAAGCCAACCTGGCCAACGACCACAACCAGCTGCTGATGACGATCATGAACAAGATCGCCCGCCGCCACAACTTCCGCATCCTGCTCCACGAGAAGCCCTTCAAGGGGGTCAACGGTTCGGGCAAACACAACAACTGGTCGCTGGGCACTGACACGGGCGTCAACCTGCTCGGGCCGGGCAAGACGCCTTCGGAGAACCTCCAATTCATCACCTTTCTGGTCAACGTCATGGCGGCCGTCTACCGGCACAACGGCCTGCTCAAAGCCTCGATCATGAGCGCCACCAACGCCCACCGGCTGGGAGCCAACGAAGCGCCGCCCGCTATCATTTCGACCTTTCTGGGCGCACAGATTTCGGCCGTGCTCGAAAAACTGGAAGCGAGCCGCAGCGATGCGGCCATCACCTTCTCGGCGAAGAACATGTTCAAGATGAGCGGCATCTCGCACATCCCCACGCTGATGCTCGACAACACCGACCGCAACCGTACCTCGCCCTTCGCCTTCACGGGCAACCGCTTCGAGTTCCGCGCCGTGGGGTCGTCGGACAACTGCGCCGACGCGATGCTGACGCTCAACACAGCGGTCGCCGAGCAGCTCACCCGCTTCAAGGAGGCCGTCGACCGACACATCGAGAGCGGCATGAAAAAGGAGAAAGCGATCTACGAGGAGCTCAAAAAGCTCATCCGCGAGTGCAAGCCGATCCACTTCGACGGCAACGGCTATTCCGACGAGTGGAAAGCCGAAGCGGCCCGCCGGGGGCTCGACTGCGAAACCTCGACGCCGCTGATCTTCGACCGCTATCTGACCCCCGATTCGATCCGCATGTTCGAGAGCACGGGCGTGTTGAACAAGGTGGAGATCGAAGCCCGCACCGAGGTGAAATGGGAGACCTACACCAAAAAGATCCAGATCGAAGGGCGCGTGCTGGGCGACCTGACGATGAATCACATCGTCCCGATCGCCTCGCGCTACGAGGCGATGCTGCTGGACAAGGTATACAAAATGGCGCAGATCGGCGGGCTGGACGCCTCGGCCGACATCGATCTGCTCAAAAAGATACAGGGGCACACGGCCGCCATCCAGACGCTCACGATCGAGATGATCGAAGCGCGCAAGAAGGCCAACCGCATCGAAAACGCACGCGCGAAGGCGATCGCCTACCACGACACGGTGGAGGTCTACTTCGAGGAGATCCGCCGCCACATCGACAAGCTCGAAGAGATCATCGACGACCAGATGTGGACGCTGCCCAAATATCGGGAACTTCTGTTCATCAAATAGGTTCCGTAATTTTCAGTCAGGTTGTGAGGACGCCGCGGAAGCATTTCCGCGGCGTTTTTTTTTGCAACCGACGCCCCCGGAACAGCCGCGACACAACGAACCGCTGCCGATGCCGGCCTCCGATTCCGTACGCCGTACATTTCGGAACCTCCCGGCCCCGCTGTGCGAGGTCGACCTCTCGTTTTCCCGCACCCTCCGCATCCGTCAAAATGTCCTCCGTGCCGCCGAAGCCGAAGAAGACCGATGCAACATGCCCGTGCGAAGAAACCGACGGGGAGTTTTCGGGCAGACCGATCCGATTATTCGGGATTTTTTCCTACATTTGTTCGAATATTTCCGGCCAGTGCGGGCGGAGCCGCCCGAGAACCGCGCCTCGCATAGAAAACGAAACCCCGTAAACTCCCGACCGAAACGATGATCGTAATCGCAGACAGCGGATCGACCAAATGCAACTGGCAGCTCGTCGACGACAGCGGCAGCGTACGCCGCGTACAGAGCCGTGGCATCAACGCCGTGCTCCAACGCCCCGACGAAGTGGAGGCGCTGCTCCGCGAGACCTTCGCGGAACCGGTGCAGGCCGACGCGCTCCATTTCTACGGCGCCGGCTGCGGCGAACGCTACCCCGAACAGAGCGCCCGCCTGCGGGAGGCGCTGGCGCGTTATTTCCCCGCGGCACGCATCGCCGTCGAATCCGACCTCATGGGGGCGGCCCGCGCGCTGCTGGGCGGCCGTGCGGGCATCGCCTGCATCCTCGGCACGGGATCGAACTCCTGCTACTACGACGGCGTGCGCATCGTGCGCAACACGCCGCCGCTGGGCTGGGTTCTGGGCGACGAAGGAAGCGGGACGTACATCGGCCGGCAACTCGTCGGGAACCTGCTGAAAGGGCTTTGCGACGAATCGCTGCGCCGGCTCTTTTTCGAGGAGGAGCGGCTCGACTACGATGAGATCATCCGCCGCGTCTACCGCGAAGGGATGGCCAACCGTTTCCTGGCCTCGTTCACGCGCTTCGTGGCGCGGCACATCGACCGCCCCGAACTCGACGAACTGGTCTGCGAGGCGTTCCGCGCATTCGTGCGGCGCAACCTCGCGCACTACCCCGCCGACGCCGAAGTGTCGGCATTGGGCGGCGTCGCCTGTCATTTCGAACGGCAGCTGCGGCACGTGCTCGCAACCGAAGGGTTGCGCGCGGGGCGGATCGTCGAGACCCCCGACGAAGGATTATTGAACTATCACATATGGAACAGATCAGAGTAACGGAACAGGCTTCGGCCTACGACGATTTGCAGCGGATGTCGGTGCACGACCTGCTGACGGGCATCAACCGCGAAGACCGCCGTGTGGCCGATGCCGTGGCCGCGACCATTCCCACGATGGAACGACTCGTCGAGCGGATCGTCGAGCGGATGCAGCGCGGCGGACGAATGTTCTACATCGGTGCGGGCACGTCGGGCCGTTTGGCCGTGACCGACGCCTCGGAGCTGCCTCCGACCTACGGGGTACCTTTCGACACGGTCATCGGGCTGATCGCCGGCGGCGACGGCGCCCTGCGCAAGGCCGTGGAACACGCCGAGGACGATACCGAAGGGGCTTGGCGCGACATGCAGCCGTGGCGGCCCGACAGCGGCGATATCCTGATCGGCGTCGCGGCATCGGGAACTACCCCCTACGTGGTCGGCGGACTGCGCACGGCACGGGCGCACGGGCTGCTCACCGGAGCGATCACCTGCAATCCCCGGTCGCCCGTCGCCGCCGAAGCGGAATATGCCTTGGAGGCAGTCGTGGGGCCGGAGTTCGTCACGGGTTCGACACGGATGAAGGCCGGCACGGCGCAAAAACTGATGCTCAACATGATCTCCACGGCCGTGATGATCCGGCTGGGGCGCGTCGAAGGGAACAAGATGGTCAACATGCAGCTGACGAACAACAAACTCGTCGACCGCGGCACGCGCATGATCGTGCAGGAGACGGGGATCGCCGAGGCCGAAGCCCGCGCCCTGCTGCTCGCCTGCGGTTCGGTCAAGGCCGCACTCGACAAGATCCGACGAGGCGAATAACCGGCCTGCATCCGACGAATTACCCCTCCGTGCAACGGGCGTTGCACGGAGGGGTAATTTCATTTTACTTATTCACAAAAGGCCGTTCCAACCGCTCGCCGCGGCAGCCGGAATGCCACGGCCCGGACGAAAGCGATCCGCCGCTGCGGGGCGAAGCCTCTGCCTGCGGAGGGACGTCAGCGCCGTCCCTCCTTAGCCTCGATGCACTCGGTGGCGTGGGGCACCTTCATCAGGCGCTCCTTGGGAATGAGCTTGCCCGTGGTCTTGCAGATGCCGTAGGTCTTGTTCTCGATACGCACGAGCGCCATTTCGAGGTTGCGGATGAATTTCATCTGGTGGGCGGCCAACCGTCCGCTCTCCTCCTTGGAGAGCGTCGTGGCACCCTCTTCGAGCACCTTGAACGTCGGAGAGGTATCCTCCGTATCGTTGTCGCCCGTATGGGTGATCGTCGCGCGCAGCAATTCGTAGTCGGCGCGCGCCGTTTCAAGCTTTTTCAGAATCAGCTCCTTGAATTCGGCCAATTCCGCATCGCTATATCGGGTTTTCTCCTCTGCCATAATCTTGTCCGGTTTATTAACGTGTAACGTAAAAATAACATTTATTTCGGTAACTGCAAAATATTTTCGCAAAAATCCGTCTCCGATAACGGACGACCGCCGGCATCCCTCGGGAGCCGACGGTCGTCAATCGCTGCATGACTGCACTCAGAGCTTCGTCACGGCAATTTTCAACGGCTCCTCGTCGATCTCCGAGTCCACGACGAACTCCCCTTCGGGAAGGGCCGCTGTGCGGACGTCGCGCGCCAGAGTCTGCTGACCGATATAGTCGGCATAGGCGGCGACGGCCCCGACGACCGCCTCCTTCGCCTCGATCTCGACCCGAATGCGGTCGGTCACCTCGAAACCGGAGTCCTTGCGGATATTCTGGATGCGGTTAATCAACTCACGTGCCACACCTTCGCGCCGCAGGTCGTCCGTGACGGTGATGTCGAGCGCCACGGTGAGCTTGCCCTCGGAGGTCACCAGCCAGCCCGGCATATCCTCCGACGTGATCTCGAAATCGGCCGCTGTCACCGTGATCCGTTCGCCGCCCAGGTCGAGCGTCGTCTCCGGCGCCGACTCGACGGCTGCGATCTGCTCCTGCGTGAAGGCGGCCGTGAGCGCCGCGATCTGCTTCATGTATTTGCCGTACTTCGGACCGAGGGTCTTGAAGTTGGGCTTGATGCGCTTGGTAATCAGACCGGCCGTCTCGGCGACCAGTTCGATCCGCTTGACGTTGACCTCGTTCATGATGAGCGGCCGCACGGCCTCGATATGGCGTCCCATCGCCGGATCGAGCACCGGAATGAGAATCTTCCCGAGCGGCTGGCGTACCTTGATGTTCACCTTGCGGCGCAGGGCCAGCACCATCGACGAGACGCGCTGCGCGAGCGACATCGTCTCTTCCAGCTCCTTGTCCGCAAGCGACGGATCGGCCGCGGGGAACTGCGCCAGATGCACCGAACCTTCGTGGCGGCCGCTCACGGCGTTCAGGTCGCGGAAGATGCGCTCCGAGATGAAGGGCGCGAAGGGTGCGCTGAGCGATGCGACGGTTTCCAGACAGGTGTAGAGCGTCTGGTAGGCCGCCAGCTTGTCCTCGGTCATCCCGCCGCCCCAGAAACGTTTGCGGTTCAGACGCACGTACCAGTTGGAGAGGTTTTCGCACACGAACTCCTGGATCATGCGGGCCGCAGGGGTCGGATCGTAGCCTTCGAGCGACGCCGTGACGTCGGCCACCAGCGTATTGAGCAACGAAACGATCCAGCGGTCGATCTCCGGCCGGCGGGCGACGGGCACCTCCGCCTCGCGCCCCGTGAAGCCGTCGACATTGGCGTAGAGGGCGAAGAACGAGTAGGTGTTGTAGAGCGTGCCGAAAAACTTGCGGCGCACCTCGTCCACCCCGTCGCGGTCGAATTTGAGGTTGTCCCACGGCTGCGAGTTGGTAATCATGTACCAGCGCGTAGCATCGGCGCCGTAGCTGTCGAGTACTTCGAACGGATCGACGGCGTTGCCCAGCCGCTTCGACATCTTGTTGCCGTTCTTGTCGAGCACCAGTCCGTTGGAAATGATATTCTTGAAGGCTACCGAATCGAACAGCATCGCGGCGATCGCATGCAGCGTGAAGAACCAGCCGCGCGTCTGGTCGACGCCCTCGGCGATGAAGTCGGCGGGAAAGACCTCGCCGAAACCCTCCCGATGCTCGAACGGATAGTGCTGCTGCGCATAGGGCATGGCGCCCGAATCGAACCACACGTCGATCAGGTCGCTCTCGCGGCGCATCGGCTCGCCCTTGGACGAGACGAGCACGATCTGGTCCACATAGGGACGGTGCAGGTCGATCTTGGCATAGTTCTCCTTCGACATGTCGCCCACACGGAACTCCTTGTAGGGATTCTCCTTCATCACGCCGGCCGCGACCGCGCGCTCGATCTCGGCCGTCAGCTCCTCCATCGAACCGATGCATTTCAGCTCGGAGTAATCCTCGGTGGCCCACACCGGCAGCGGCGTGCCCCAGAAACGCGAACGCGACAGATTCCAGTCCACCAGCCCTTCGAGCCACTTGCCGAAGCGGCCCGTACCGGTCGATTCGGGCATCCAGCGGATCGTGCGGTTGAGTTCGATCATCCGCTCGCGCAGCGCCGTGGTCCGGATGAACCACGAGTCGAGCGGATAGTAGAGCACCGGTTTGTCCGTGCGCCAGCAGTGCGGATAGGAGTGGACGTGCTTCTCGATCTTGAAAGCCATGCCCGCCCCTTTGAGCGCCACGGCGATGTCCACGTCAAGCGTCGGCGCGTCGGGCGCGAGCGTATCGTCGTAGGCGTTCTTCACGTAACGGCCCGCATACTCGCCGTATTTCCCGGCGTCGACATACCGCTCCACGAAGGCCGGATCGAGCTCCTCGATGCGGAAGAACTTGCCCGTGCGGTCGACCATAGGCTGCTCCTTGCCCGCGCGGTCGATCACGAACAGGGGCGCGATGCCCGCCTGCTTGGCCACGCGGTTGTCGTCGGCACCGAACGTCGGGGCGATATGCACGATACCCGTACCGTCGGTCGTGGTCACGTAGTCGCCCACGATCACGCGGAAGGCATCGCCCATCGGCCGCACCCACGGGAGCAGCTGCTCGTAGCGGACGCCCTCGAACTCGGGTCCCTTGTAAACACGATCCTCGACCTCGAACGTTCCCTCCATCTTCTTGGTGAAGTAGGACGGCACCAGCTCGCGCGCCAGAATGACGGTCTGCGCCTCGTCGGTATAGGGGTTGCGGCACTTGACGCGCACATAGTCGATCGCGGGGCCTACGGCCAGCGCCGTATTCGACGGCAGCGTCCACGGCGTCGTCGTCCAGGCCAGGAAGTAGAGCTCGCCCTCGACGCCCTCGAAAAAGCGTTCGCTGCGTTCGTCGCGCACCACGCGGAACTGCGCCGTGCAGGTCGTGTCCTTCACGTCGCGGTAGCAGCCCGGCTGGTTCAGCTCGTGGGTCGAGAGACCCGTACCCGCCGCCGGCGAGTAGGGCTGGATGGTGTAGCCCTTGTAGAGCAGCCCCTTGTCGAAGAGCTGTTTGAGCAGCCACCACAGCGTCTCGATATACTTGTTGTCGTAGGTGATGTAGGGATCATCCATGTTGACCCAGTAGCCCATGCGGCGCGTCAGGTTCTCCCACACTCCCGTGAACTCCATGACCGCCTCGCGGCAGGTGCGGTTGTACTCCTCGATCGAAATCTTCGTCCCGATATCCTCCTTCGTGATGCCGAGCTTCTTCTCCACGCCCAGCTCGACGGGCAGGCCGTGGGTGTCCCATCCCGCCTTGCGGTGCACCAGATAGCCCTGCTGCGTCTTGTAGCGGCAGATGATGTCCTTGATCGTGCGCGCCATGACGTGATGGATGCCCGGCAGTCCGTTGGCCGAGGGCGGCCCCTCGTAAAAGACGAATGCCGGATGCCCCTCGCGCGTCGAAATGCTCTTGTGGAAGGTGTCTTCCGCATCCCACTGTGCCAGCACGTCGGCCGCCAGCTGCGGCAGATCGAGTCCTTTGTACTCCTTGAACTTCATATATCGAAAGATTTTACGAATCAACGGTTCAGTCGGCAAATTTAGGAAAATTATTCCGATTTCAACCGTTCCGCCGATCGAAAAACACCGCAAAGAACGGCGAAGCGGCTGAAAAGAAGACCCGAATGGCGGGAATCCGAATTTTATTTCTATCTTTGCACACGGAAAAACCATCGCGGCCCGACCGGCGAAACGATCGGCGGAACCCCCTTCGAAGGGCACGTCCGTATCGGGCCTGCGGACAAACGAAGATTTCGACCTCACATGTTCAAGATATATCTCCGCCTGCTCACGTTCGTGCGCCCCATCGGCAAATACGCCGTCCCCTATTTCATCTACTCGATCCTCCACGCGCTGTTCAATACGGTCAACTACATCATGCTCATCCCGATCATCCAGGCGATGTTCGACCCCGAGTTCCGTTTCGAGCCGCTCTACGTCCGTCCCGAATTCGCTTTCGACGAGGCGTCGCTCAGCGCATGGCTGCGCTACGCCTACACCTCGGTCTTCGGCGAGTACAACCCCATGTACGTGCTCATCCTGCTGGCCACGGTCACGGTGCTGATGAACCTGCTGTCGAACACCTTCCGCTACCTGGGGGCATGGACGGTCGAGAACATGCGCACGCGCACGCTGCAAAGGATGCGCAACGAACTGTTCGACAACGTCATCAACCTCAACGTCGGATTTTTCAGCGAGCAGCGCAAGGGCGACATCATGTCGCGCATCACGCAGGACGTGATGGTCGTGCAGTTCTGCATCACCAACACGCTGCAAGTAGCTTTCCGCGAACCGTTCCTCATCATCGGCTATCTGGTGGCGATGTTCTCCATCTCGTGGGAACTGTCGGTCTTCTCGATCCTCTTCCTGCCGCTCGTGGCACTCATCATCGGCAGCATCGTCAAGAAACTGCGCCACCCCGCCATGCAGAGCCAGCAGCGCATGGGCGACATGGTGAGCGTCCTGGACGAGTCGCTGTCGGGCGTGAAGCTCATCAAGGGCTACAACGCCACGAACTACATCCGCCAGAAATTCTACGACATCAACGCCGAGTTCTCGCGGCTGCTCCTCTCGATGGCGCGCCGCCAGCAACTGGCATCGCCCATGAGCGAGTTTCTGGGGATCTCGGCCGTCGGCGTGATCCTCGTCTTCGGCGGTATGCTCGTCATCAACCGCTCGCTCAACGCCGGCGAGTTCGTGGCCTTCATCGCCATGTTCTCGCAGATCACGCGCCCCGTGCGTTCGTTCATCGACCAGTTCGCCAACATCAACCAGGGCGTCGCCGCCGGCGAGCGCATCCTCATGCTGCTCGACACCAAAACCGAGGTGCCCGACGCCCCCGACGCCCGCACGCTCGACGGCCTGCACGAAGGGATCGAATTCCGCAACGTGCGCTTCTCCTACGACGGCAACCGCGAGGTGATCGACGGCGTGAGCTTCACGATCCGCAAGGGCGAAACCGTGGCGCTGGTAGGACCTTCGGGCGGCGGCAAGTCGACGCTCAGCGAACTGATTCCCCGCTTCTACGACATCCAGGGCGGCGACATCCTGATCGACGGCACGTCGATCCGCAACTACACGCAGGAGAGCCTGCGCGCCCACATGAGCGTCGTGGCACAGGATACGATCCTCTTCAACGATACGATCGAGGGCAACATCTCGCTGGGAAAACTCGACGCCACGCACGACGAGATCGTCGCCGCGGCCAAGGTAGCCAACGCCCACGACTTCATCATGGAGACCGACAAGGGCTACCAGACCAACATCGGCGACCGCGGCATGAAACTGTCGGGCGGCCAGCGGCAGCGGTTGTCGATCGCCCGCGCAGTGCTGAAAAATCCCGAGATCCTGATCCTCGACGAGGCGACCTCGGCACTCGACACCGAGAGCGAAAAGCTGGTGCAGGATGCGCTCAACTCGCTGTTGAAGGGGCGCACGTCGATCGTCATCGCCCACCGGCTCTCCACGGTGCACAACGCCGACAAGATCATCGTCATCGACCACGGACGCATCGCCGAGCAGGGTACGCACGAGGAGTTGATGGCGCGCGGCGGCATCTACTCCAAGCTCATCGAGATGCAGAGCGTGGCGTAACCGCCGCGGCGATCGTGCGACCGGAAACCCTGTCGAAACCCACTACAAACCGATAAAACCATGTTCAGAAGAGTTTTCCTCGCCCGGCTGCTGCTCGCAGCACTGTTCGGAGCACTCCTCGTGCCGGCACAGGCACAGGAGAAATTCAGCGAACCCGCCCTCTCCGATCCCGATTCGTGGACCGTCGTCCTGCTTCCCGACCTGCAAGGCTACGCCAAAAAGGCATGCAACCAGCCGATCATGGAGATCATGACCAGCTGGATCGCCGCACACGCCGAAGCGCTCAACACCAAACTGGTGCTCTGCGTGGGCGATCTGGTCGAGCAGAACGACCGCATCAGCAACGGCTACTCGGGCGACCAGTCGTCGCACAAGCAGTGGGAGGCTACGGCCCGCGCCTTCTCGCAGTTGGACGGAGTGGTTCCCTACATGACGGCCACCGGCAACCACGACTACACCTACACGCGCACGGGCGACCGCCGCACCCATATCGGCGAGTATTTCCCCGTCGACAAGAACCCCCTCAACCGGCGGATGCTCAGCCAGTACGGTCTGGACGCACAGGGCAATCACGCCGTCGAGAACGCCGCCTTCGAGCTGCGGAGCCCCGAAGGGATCGACTACCTCTTCCTCAACCTCGAATTCGCACCCCGCGACACGGTGATCGGCTGGGCGCGCCGCATCGTGGGGCTGGAAGAGTACCGCAATCACCGCGTAGTGCTGATGACGCACTCCTACCTCAACGCCGAGAGCGAACGCATCGCGGGCGATCCGGTGCGCGTCACCAGTTACGAGCCGGTAGTCAAAAACGGCAAGATCACCAAATTCAAACAGGAGTTGCCCGACGCCAATCAGGGCGAAGCGATCTGGCGGAAACTCGTCTACCCCGCCTCGAACATCGAACTGGTGCTCTGCGGCCACGTATCGGGCTGGGGATTCCGCACGGATGCCAACAGCGCAGGCCGTCCCGTCCACCAGATGCTCTTCGACTCGCAGTCGATGGGCGGCGGGTACGAGGGCAACGGCGGCGACGGCTGGATCCGCATTCTGGAATTTCTCCCCGACGGCCGCACGGTGCGCGTGATGACCTATTCGCCCCTGTTCGCCCTCTCGCCCACGACGCGGCAGCACGCCTGGCTCACGGAGGAGGGCAACCAGTTCACCTTCGAGTTCCGGCAGCGGTAACTGCGGAAGGCATTTCGAGTACAGCGCACCCCGGAACGCGACGCCCCGCCCTGCTGCAAGAAATAGCAGCAGGGCGGGGCGTCGTGGTTCGCCGGTCGCCGGTTCCGCACCGGAACGGATCGCGCCGTCTCGTCACCGCTCCCCGTGCGCAGCCTTGCGGTCGTTGAGGATATCGGCCATATTCGCATTGGCCCACGCGACGAGCGGATCGATGCACGCCAACAGCGACTGCGCGCGGGACGTAAGGCTGTACTCCACCCGAGGCGGGACTTCGGGATAAACCTGCCGCGTGAGGTAACCGTCCTCTTCGAGCGTGCGCAGCGTCACGCTCAGCATCTTCTGCGAAATGTCGGGAATCGCCCGCTGCAATGCGCCGAAACGCATCGTCCGCGCACCGCTCAGCGTGACGATCACCAACAGCGACCACTTGTCGCCGATACGCGCCAACACGTTGCGGATCGGGCAATCGGGGTTCAGGGCGTCCTGTACGGTCGTTCTGTCCATAGTCTGTATTCGTTTCATGATTATCGGCAGCCCTGCCGCACGACGAACCCGCGCCGCCACGCCGACCGGCTGCCCCGCTCCGGTTTACAAAAGTAAGTAAAACTACTTTACGCCGCAAATAAAAAACGCCGAATCGAAGGATCGGGGCGCTTCCCGAAGCATCGATCGAGAAATTTTTCTTCTCATAGATTTTTCTTGCGTTTTGGCTTGATCCAAAAGCACCAAAAGATCAGGCACCGCGAAAAGCAGCGGGTGACGGCGATCGGGGCGTTTTTACAGAAGACTAAAAAAATCGAAAAAAATTCGCCAGTCAATCCGTTCACGCCCAGCGATCGTTACCCGAAGGTAACTATCTGACATTCGAGTATCTACTTGACACGTACGATCCGTCGGACTATATTTGCACTCGAAAAGTAACCGAATAACTTTTCGGAACCTATAAATCCGGACAAGATGAAAAAGAGATTCGCTATTTTATCGACATTGTTAACGATTACAGCTATGGCACAGACGAAAGGAACATTCGAAACGCACGATTTCGACAATTTCAGACTGCATGTCTACCACACCAACGACGCACTCGGCGACGCAAGCTACATCGTCGAGGGAACGCAGGCGGTCGTCACGCTGGAACAGCCGTTGTTCCGCGAAAACGTCGCCGAATACGACGCCTACCTCGACGCGCTCGGCAAGCCCGTCGAAGCGCGCATCGCCGACTACCATGTGGGCGGGACAGGCGACCACGCGACGGTCATGCCCGCAGGGATGCCCGCCTTCACGAAGGATGCGGTCTACGACGGCATGATGCGGAACTTCGCGCAGACCTTCGGCGACGCGATCGTCGATCGGCCGACGGGAGCGACGGACGAAGTGGCCTTCGGCACTACGCAGCGGTGGGCGGGGATTCCGTTCCGTTTCGACCGCGGCGTCGCGACCGACTTTCCCGCCGCGAGCATCCTCATCGGCGGCAAGGTCTGCTACACCCACTGGGCTCCCGCGAAGGCACACGCGAATTCCCTGCAAATCTCCTCGCCGGCAGCCGTCGACGCCGAGATCGCCGAGGCCCGTCGGGCGCTCGCATTGGGCGCCGAGCTCTTCATCGGCGGACACGGCGGAGCAGCCGGGGCCGATGCCGTGCGCTTCAAGATCGACTATCTGGAATGCGTGAAACGACTGCTGGCCGCAAACGGGACGGCCGACGAATTCGCCCGTGCATTGCGAGCAGCCTATCCGGAACTCCCGGGCGAAGCGGGACTGGATGCATTGGCGCAGGCGCTCTACGCCGACCGATAACGATCCCGCCACCGTAAAACGAAGGGGCATCCCGCACGGGACGCCCCTTCGTTCGCTCCGTCGGCACTCCGCCTGGCGCTGCCGCCAGTCGAGCAGCGGCAGCAGGAACGAGACATCCGATGCGCCGATCCAGAAGAACGCGGCCGGATTCCGAAGCTCCGCAGCGACCCGTGCTGCCTGCCGTCGCTTCCGAACTCCTGCCGCACGCCGGAAGCGACGGCACGGGCAGCAAACGAGTAAAAGTCTCCTTTATTCAGCAGGCAGTTTCAGGATTACGGGACTGCGCGACTATTCGTCGTAGTAACGCCATACGATCTCGACGGCCGGATCGTGCGCCATGTCGTTGGGATTGGTTCCCGCCACGCCTTCGGGAACGGGCATCCCCAGCGCGGCGAAGTGCTCCGACCAATAGGCCGGCAGCTCGCCGTCGGCCGTGCGGAAGGTCATGGGCCGGCTCCGGAGCAGATGCGTCGAGTCGTCGGCCGCCACGAAGCACTCCCACGCCAGCTCGCTGCAATAGAGTTTGCCGTTGGCGGGCAGAAACTCGTCGTCGTAGGAAAGTCCCAGCCGCTCGTGCGCACGTCGCAACGCACGCTGCACCACCGTGCTGTCCGCACCGCGCACCCGTCCGACGGCTGCTATCGGCCGCCCGCCGCGCCGCGCTGAACGGGCCAGAAACTCCCCGAGCGGCGTGCGCCGCACGCTCGTATCGACCGCCTCGACGACAAACGCGCCGCCGGCCGTCGCTTCGACGATTCCCACATGGGAGAAGGTCACGGCCCCGCCGCGCTCCGTCGCCGCCACGATGGCATCGGTCATCCCCTCCGCCGCCGTGAGCTGGAACAGCAGGTCGCCCGTGCGGGGCGCATACTCCCCGCCGCAGGCAGCCAGCAGCAATACGGCCGCTCCGAATATCAGTTTGTTTCTCAAATTTCGGTTCAGCTTGTCGGATTCAACGTTTCAGGAGCACGGCGGGAAGCCGTCCCTGCGCGCCACGCCGGACGGAAAGCCGCCGGACGCGAAGTCCGCCCGCCCACTCCGCAGCGTTCACCTCCTGCGCGCCTCCTCGCAGTCCTTCTCGCATTTGAGCTTGTCGTCCTCCTCCCAGTCGAACCAGTCGAAGCGCACGGTGTCGTCCAGCGTAAAGCGGGTATAGGTGATCGGCAGGCCGCGATCGAGAAACATCTGTTCGTAGGCCGTCTTGATCGAAAGCACCTTGTCGGCGTATCCCGTGCCGTAGATGTCGGGATTCGAGACCGCGCAGCGCAGTCCGCAGCGGCGGATCACCTCGCCCGTATAGCGGTAGAGGTGCTGCGAGTCGGTTTTGAGGTTGATCCAGCCGCCCGGTGCGAGCAGCTGCGCATAACAGGCCAGAAAGGGCGGTGCGGTGAGACGTTTCTTGGCACGCCGCGTTTTGAGCTGCGGATCGGGGAAAGTGATCCACAGTTCGGACACCTCGCCCGGCGCGAAAAACGACGTGATGAACTCGATGCGCGTGCGCAGGAATCCCACGTTGTCCATCCCCTGCTCGGTAGCGGTCTTCGCGCCGCGCCACATGCGTGCGCCCTTGATGTCCACCCCGATGTAGTTGCGCGCGGGATCGTCGGCCGCCAGCGCGACGGTATACTCGCCCTTGCCGCACCCCAGTTCGAGCACGATCGGGCGGTCGTTGCGGAAGAAATCGGCGTGCCAGCGCCCTTTGAGCGGATGATCCTTGCCGAAAATCTCGTCGAATTCGGGCTGAACGAGGCAGCGGAACGTCTTGTTCTCGGCGAATTTCTTCAACTTATCTTTTCCCATGATCGTCAAATGCTTTTTTCAATCGTAACCCCCACGGCCTCGATGCCGCGTACCGGACGGCAGGGACGGATCGTCATCCGGTAGTCGCCCGCGCAGCGCAGCACCGCACGCCGCCGGTAGAGTACCGCCGTATCGCACAGCAGCGGCGACGGCCCGCGCGAGGGGGCGAGCCGCAGCGTGAAAGGCTCCGTCGCGCGGAGCGAATCGGGCGCGACGGTCGTCACTTCCAGATCGACCGGCCCGCCCGCGAAGGCCGCGTCGTAACGCACGACGAGCCACAGGTCGCATACCGCGAGCGTATCGGCATTCGGAAAACGCACCTCCGCGGCCTCCCGCCATCCGAGCGGATCGACATCGGCCACCGCACTCCGATGCGGCGAAAGACAACCGGCCGCCGGCAGCAACGCCAGCAGCAATCCCGCACGAAGAATCCGTTTCGCCCCTTTCATCTGCGCCTCTCAGTCAAGAATCCGCCCTCGCAGGCGGATTCGTCCAGCGACGGACGCATCCGCGCCCGTCCCGTTTCGGTCCATTACTCCTTATCGCCTTTGCCGCCGCCGTTCTCCCCCGAAGGGCCCGACGCCGGACCGTTGGCATTTCCCTGACTGCCGCCGCGATTGGAGCGGCCGCCCTGCCGGCTGCGCTCGCCGCGACCGTCGCCGTTGCGACCTTCACCGCCGCGGTTTTCACCGTTGCGGCCGCCGTTTCCGCGACGTCCGGAGCGACGCTCCCCGCGCGGCCGTTCGCCGCCCTGCGACACACCGTTTTCACCGCCGCCGCTGACCGAACCGCCGCCTTTTTGCGGATTGCGGACGGGACGCGCACCCCGTTGCCCCCGATCCGAAGCGCCGGCTTCCGATCCGGCTGCGACCTCCGCTCCCGCAGCGCCTTCGGCCGCCCTGTCGCGCGTCGGGCCCTTCCGGTCGCCGCGACGGCGCTTGTTGTTGCGGCGCTTGCCGTCGAAACGGGTGATGCTGTCCTCCTCCGAACGATAGGTCGGTTCCTCCGCGGCGGCCGGAACATCCTGCTCGGCGAGCAGCCGGTCGACCTTCTTGCCGGCACGGTTGAGCGCCTGGATCTCCTTCACGCGCTCGACCGAAAGCGTGGTGACGTTCACCAGCGCATCCTTGCTGCTGCTGAACTGCATCGTGCGCGCCAGAATATCGCTTTTGACGAGGTAATATTCGCCGTCGAGCGCCTGCAAAGGCTCCTTCACGCGCGGGAAATCGCGCCGCGCATCGGCATAGGTATCGTATTCGTAGGCCAGACAGCATTTGAGCTTCGAGCATTGCCCTGCCAGTTTCTGCGGATTGAGCGACAACTCCTGCATCCGCGCGGTGTTGGTCGTGACGCTCGAAAAGCTCGAAATCCACGACGCGCAGCACAGCTCGCGGCCGCAGGCTCCCAGACCGCCGATGCGGCCCGCCTCCTGCCGTGCACCGATCTGCTTCATCTCGATGCGGATGTGGAACTGCTCGGCGAAGACCTTGATCAGTTCGCGGAAATCGACGCGCTCGTCGGCGATGTAGTAGAAGATCGCCTTGATCTTGTCGCCCTGATACTCCACGTCGCCGATCTTCATGTTCAGCCCCATGTCGGCGGCGATCTGCCGCGAGCGGATCATCGTCTCGTGTTCGAGCGCAATGGCCTCCTGCCAGCGTTCGATGTCGTAGGGCTTGGCCTTGCGGTAGATCTTCTTGAACTCCCCGTTGTAGGGATTGAACCCCGTGCGCTTCATCTGCTTGGCCACCATGTCGCCCGTAAGCGAGACGATGCCGATGTCGTGCCCCGGCGAGGCCTCCACGGCGACGATGTCGCCCGTTTCGAGCGGAAGGTTGTTGACGTTCTGATAGAAGGAACGGCGCGTGTTCTTGAAGCGCACCTCGAATATATCGGTCGGAACATGATCGGGATAATCGGCGAGCCACTGCGTCTCATGGAGCTTGAAGCACCCTTCGCAGACGGTCGCGCGGCACTCCTCTCCGCAGTTGCAGAAGGCGGCGCCGCGGCCGATCTCCGGTCTGTTTTTACAATTGCAGGACATTCTTTCGTGTTTTATCTGCAAATATAATCATTTTTCGACGGAATCGCAATTTCTTTCCGCAATCCCCGTCGCTTCGCGCCCGCATCGGCATGGCCGCAGCCGTTTCATCCGCGCGTTCCGGCGGGAACCGGCAGGGATCGCCTCCGCCCGACCGAACGGAACACCAAACGCGCCGGCCGGAACAGTTCTTACGCCTTTGCTCGTATCATATATAATCCGTATTGCCTACTTTTGCAAGCGTATCGGAGCGCTCGGCGGCAATATGTCCCGAACGCAGGCGACTCTGAAAAATCCGAACGCATGAAAGAAAACCTCCGCCGCATCGGCACATGGGCCCGTCGTCAGGGCGAGCATTTCGACCTTTACCTCCACGCGCTGCCGCAACGCACGCGGCTGACGCTCATCTTCGCGATTCTGGCGCTGCTCTCCGTCACGCTGCTCTTCATCTGCGGAAGCATCTACCGCATCGGACGGAACGACGGATTCAATGCACGGCGGATCGATACGACACGGGAATTCCCCCCCCCTTCCCAGAAACGGGGCCGCCATGCCGCTGACCTCGGTTTAGACGGACACGCTACGGGCGGACCGAACCGGATTGCCGTAGCATCCGCACGTCCCGCCGGATGCGCAGCAGGTAGAGCACGGCGGCCGTCGTCAGCCCCACGAAATAGCCGATGAAGAGCCCCCACGGCCCCAGCCCCAGCGTGAACCCGCACAGATACCCCACCGGCAGGTTCAGCACCCAGTAGGCGGCCAACGCCAGCGGCATGATGATCTTCACGTCCTGCACGCCGCGCAGCACCCCTACCGAGATGTTCTGGATGCCGTCCGGCAGTTGGTAGAGGGCGATCAGGACGAGCATCGACGAGGCAAGCGACACCACCTCGGCGTTGGTGGTGAAAATATAGGGAATCGTCTGCCGTAAAGTGACGAACACCATGGCGGCGAAGAGGTTCCATGCGATGACGATATGCAGCGCCGCCCTGGCTGCCAGGCCCAGTTCGTCGAACCGCCGCGCGCCGTAGCAATGCGAAATACGGATCGTCGTCGCCGCGCCTACGGCCGTGACGATCATGAAGGCGAAATTGCCCATCGTCAGCGCGATCTGGTTGGCGCTGATGGCCACGGCGTCGAACCACCCCATCATGATGCCCGTCAGCACGAAGGCCGACGCTTCGAGGAACATCTGTCCCGAAATCGGCACGCCCATGCGCACCAGCTGCCGCACCGAGCGGCGCGAGTAACGCACTTCGGGCAGCAGCGCGGCATACTCGCGCAGACGCTTGCGGCGGTAGAAATACCAAATGGCGACGAGCGGCATGGCGATGCGCGAAATGAGCGTCGCCACGCCCGCACCCGTCGCTCCCATCGCTTCGAAACCGCAATGTCCGAAGATGAAGACCCAGTTCAGCACGACGTTCATCAGGTTGCATCCGACGACGATCACCATCGACACGACGGTGTTGCCCACCCCTTCGAGAAACTGCTTGAACGCGAAGAAGAGCATGACGGCCGGCATACTGAAAGCCATGAGCCTGTAATAGGGAATCGCCAGGTCGACCACCTCGGCGGGCTGTCCCATGCGATACATGAGCGGAATGACGGCCAGCTGCACGGCGGCGATCAGAAAACCCAGCACGGAGTAGAAGATCATGGCGTTTTTGAGATAATCCGCCGCACCGCGCTTGTCGTCCTGCGCGAACCGCTCGCCCACGAGCGGGGTCAGCCCCAGCGTCAGCCCCATTCCGGTGACGAAGAGGATGAAGAAGACCGCGCCGCCGAACGACACGGCGGCCAGCGGCAGCGGATCGTCGCCGCCGAACTGTCCCACCATGGCGTTGTCGGCGAACTGCACCAGAATTTGCCCCACCTGCGACAACACGACGGGCAGGGCCAGTTTCAGATTGGCCCGATATTGTTCCTTATAACGCGAAAAACTGTACATAGGGCCGCAAAGATACGAATAAGCCGAGAGAAAAAAGCAAGCTCGCTCGCATTTTTTCCGAGACGAAGTATCCAAGGCGCAGCCGAAGAACGATTAAGCCGAGAACAAAGCAAATTTTATTCGCGATTGCCGAGGCGGAGTATTATCTACCACCGCAACACTGCGGCGCCATGGCGCCGCGCGGGCCGAAGCCTCCGCGGGCGGAGGCTCGCTAAATTTGAGTATAGAGGAATTCGAATCGTAATAAATCATCGTTGCGCGAAGCGCACAACAGTCTCCGCCTTGCGAAAAGTGCGGAAAAAGAAACGAGCAACGACGAGCGTTAAAAAACGGAGCCGGTTTGCTTGCAAACCCGCGACAGGCGCCCGTTTTAGCGAGGCGCTGTGAGTTTCCCGCAGCTTTTCGCCTGGCGGACACTTTTGGCACCACCTTTTGGTGACAAAAGGTGGTAAATCCGCTCCTTGCAGGAGACGCACAATCGGAGGGGCAGGATTGTTTCCCGAAGGATCGATCGAAAAAAAATTCTCTTAGATTCTTTCTTCCGTGCTTTTGGCTTGATCCAAAAGCACCAAAAGATCAAGCACAGCGAAAAGCAGCGGGCGGCGACGTAAAAAAACGCCCCGAAACACGGAAGCATTTCGGGGCGTACACGTCATCTGCCGGCGGAGTTATGCCACTTTGAGCGTAACGCCCGCCTTTGCGGGGAGAATCTTTACTTTGGCGCCTTCGTTGACGCGGCCTTCGATGATGAGCGTCGAGAGCGGTTCCTCGACATTGTCGAGCAGCGTCCGTTTGAGCGACCGCACGCCGTAGCGCGCCTCGTAGCCCATGACCGCCAGCCGGCGTTTTGCCTCGGCCGAGATCTCCACCTTGTAGCCCAGCCGTTGCGTGCGGGCCAGCAGGCGGCGCAATTCCAGCTCGACGATGCGTTCCACGTCTTCGAGCGTGAGCGTGCGGAAGACGATGATGTCGTCGATGCGGTTGAGGAACTCCGGCGCGAAGGTGCGTTCGAGCGCCTTGCGGTACTCGATCTGCGGTGCGGCCTGTTCGACGACCGTCTTCGACGAGGTGGAGTAACCCACCTGTACGGCTCGCTGCACGGCGGCGCGCGAACCGACGTTCGAGGTCATGATGATGACCGTGTTGCGGAAATCGACCTTGCGGCCCGATCCGTCGGTAAGGTGTCCTTCGTCGAAGATTTGGAGCATGGCGTTGAAAACTTCGGGATGCGCCTTCTCGATCTCGTCGAACAGCACCACCGCGTAGGGCTGGCGGCGTACCGCTTCGGTGAGCTGGCCGCCTTCGCCGTAACCGACGTAGCCCGGAGGGGAGCCGATCAGACGCGAGACGTTGTGTTTCTCGCCGTACTCGCTCATGTCGATGCGGATCAGTCCGCGCCGTTCGTCGAAGAGCCATTTCGACAGCTCCTTGGCCAACAGCGTCTTGCCGACGCCCGTCGGGCCGACGAAGAGGAAGACGCCGATCGGGCGGTTCTCGTCTTTGAGTCCGGCGCGCGAGCGCTGGATCGAGAGCGCCACCTTCTCCACGGCGGCATCCTGTCCGATGACACGGCCGGCGAGGTAGTCTTTGAGTCCGCGCAGGCGTCCCAGCTCGCCCGTCGTGATCCGTTCGATCGGGATGCCCGTCGCCGAAGTGATGACCTGCGCGATGTGTTCGGCGCGGATCTCCGCCGGATGGCTTTCGAGCGACCGCTGCCACTCGGCGCGGCTCTCGTCCAGTTTCGAACGCAGCGCCAGCTCCCGCAGACGTGCTGCGGCCGCCTTTTCGTAGACGAGCTGGCGGACCGCTTCGCGGCGTTCCTCGCAGGTCGAGGCCAGCGCGGCCTCCATTTCGCGCAGCGTGTCCGGTTCGCGCGCCGTTTGCAGATGCATCCGCGACCCCGCCTCGTCGAGCACGTCGATGGCCTTGTCGGGGAAGAAGCGGTCGGTGATATAGCGGTTCGTGAGCGTCACGCACGCTTCGAGCGCCTCGTCCGTGTAGCGGACTTTGTGGTGCGCCTCGTAGCGGGGCGCGATGTTGCGCAGAATTTGGAGCGTCTCCTCGCACGAAGTCGGTTCGACCAGCACGCGCTGGAAGCGGCGTTCGAGCGCCGAGTCCTTCTCGATGTTCTCGCGGTACTCGTCGAGCGTCGTGGCGCCGATGGTCTGCAATTCGCCGCGCGCAAGCGCCGGTTTGAGGATATTGGCTGTGTCGAGACTTCCCTGAGTCGACCCCGCGCCGACGATGGTGTGGATCTCGTCGATGAAGATGATCGTGTCGTCGGCTTTGCGCAGCTCGTCGAGCAGTTGCTGCATCCGCTCCTCGAATTCGCCGCGGAACTTGGTGCCCGCCACCAGCGACGAGACGTCGAGCGAATAGAGCCGCTTGCCTGCGATGGTGTAGGGAACGTCCCCCGCTGCGATCCGCAGCGCGAGCCCCTCGACGATGGCGCTCTTGCCCACGCCCGCTTCGCCGATCAGGATCGGATTGTTTTTCTTGCGGCGCGAGAGAATCTGCACCACGCGCTCGATCTCACATTCGCGGCCGATCACGGGGTCGATTTTCCCTTCACGCGCCTGCCGGGTCAGGTCTACGCCGAACTTGTCGAGCATCCGGCTGCCTTCGGCGGGCCGCTGTCCCTGCTCGGAGTAGTCGAGCAGGCGGACGTGCAGCTCGGCGCGCGGTTCGTCGGCCGTGCTCATGCGGCGGATTTCGTCCTCGACGACGGCCGGCGTGATGTGGTACATTTCCAATACGTGCGCGCCGATCGTCTGCTCGTCGCTGATGATGGCATGTAAGGCGTGGGCCGTAGAGACGCTGGGAGCAGTACGATAACGTTTGCGCAATTCGTTCGCGAACTGAACGTAAAACTCTTCGGGATTTCCGGCCGGGCCGTCGGTACGCTCCTGCAAATCGCGTTCGATGCGCAGGCGAACCTGATATAGTTCCCAGTCCTTGAGACGGGCTGAAAGCAATTGATAGGCCAACGATCCCTCCTCCCGTACAATCTCGAGCAGCAAGCGATCCTTCAACCAACGGGTCTCTTCTTGTTTCGATGTGTCGAACGCCGTGCGGGCGATCAGCCCTTCGAGCGTCTTTGAAATCTTGGTCTGCATAAAATTCGTCGTCTAATAATTCGCTGACAAAACGCTTTGCGGAGAGGCGATATTGTGTATTCTTATAGAAATATTAAACTTATTAATAAATAATATGACAATTTGGGAGATAACCGGCAATCGAAACGCGCCGCATTCTATTATAAAACTGTATATCAACACGCTGCACCAAAGTATTCCGTTTCGTCGAGGCAGCGGGCCGGAAGGTGTACGGGATCTTCCACGATGCCTTCCGGAGCGTTTCAACGGCGTTTCGCACCGCTCGGCCAACGGCGAAGCGGGCGAAGAATCCATCAAAAAATAGCCGAAAAGGAAACTGAAATGAAAAAATCGTTATATTTGGTGCATCTAATCATCTTTTCAAATCGAATTAAGAGTTTATGAGAACAAAGTGTGTTCGTGCGGCATGGTCGTTCGCATTGTGTCTTTCCGTCGCATTGGCGGCTTGCGACGACGAAAACAACGAAAACGACGGGCCCGTAGTTCCCCCCCCCGTCGATGAATCGATCGATTTGACGGCTTCGGAGGCGTATGCCAACTGCTTCATCGTCACGGAGGCCGACGAGTATCGGTTTGCGACGCGCAAGGTCGACGGCTCGGACGTCGAAGGAATTGTTTCCGTCGACTGGCTGTGGTCGACAAAGAATGCAGCGGGAAACCCGTTGGTTTCCGAGGTCTCCTACAAAGACGGTATCGTGCATTTCACGTCGGATGGTACGGAAGGCAATACCGTGTTGGCGGCTTTCGATGCGAAGGGCGAGGTGATTTGGAGCTGGCATCTATGGATGACCGATCAGCCGGAGCTGTTCGCCTACGACGAGGGAGGAGAATTGATGGATCGCAATCTCGGAGCGACCAGCGCCCTGGAAGCAGACGGGGCGGCCTCCTTCGGCCTACTCTATCAATGGGGACGCAAAGATCCCTTTTACGGCGGCGAAAAGAACGAAGATTCGGGCGACGGCGTCTTCCTGCGGGCACGGGAATCGACGATCGTCAATCCGGCTCATGCATCGTTGGCATGGATCGCCGTGCAGTGCGACGAGCAGGTAGGCACGGTAGCTTATGCGACGGCGCACCCGACGACCTTCCTTTTCAACTCGCCCAACGGCAACAAGGACTGGCTCTTCACCGGCGAGGACGCCTTGTGGGACAATGCAGGGAAGAAGACGAATTACGATCCATGTCCCGCCGGTTACCGGGTGCCGGATCAGGCCGCATGGGGCAATATCTCCTCATACAACGTGGACGACGGGCCGAACAGCGACGGCAAGTACTATACGACGGACTCCGGTGCGAAGACTTGGTTCCCGCTTTGCGGCCATCGCTGGGGAGACAAGGACGCCGGTAAACTGGGCTATGTAGGCGCTTACGGAACGATGGGATGCTGGCAGCGTACGGCGGAAGGTTCGAATGCCGCAATGTTCTATACGATGTACGGCACTTATGCAACGGCAAAATACGCTTTCAACAGAGCGTCGGCCTCGTCGGTTCGTTGCCAGAAAACGAACTGATCCGCCGGTCACGGAACCGACCAGATCACATCCATCCTTTTTACACTCCCGCCGCAATTGTGCGGCGGGAATTTTTTCGCGACGAAGCGAGACCGAAATCCGGAATTCAGGGATGCGCTCCCGTGCTCCGGGGCCACTCGCCGATCTCCATGTCGCGCACCTCGGCGCCGTCGACGACGAAACGCAGCGCCGTGCGGACTTTGTGGATGCCGTAATTTCCCGCTCCGCCGGGGTTGAGGTGGAGCAGTCGGTAGACCGGATCGTAGATAATCCGCAGGATGTGGGAGTGTCCCGCCACGAAGAGCGTGGGGCGTGCCGACCGGATGCGCGGGAGGATGCGCGGGTCGTAGCGGCGCGGATAGCCTCCGATGTGGGTCATGAGCACCGTCGCCTCTTCGCACCGGAAGAAGTCGACCAGCGGCCAGACGCGCCGCATCGTGCCGCCGTCGGTATTGCCGCAGACGGCCCGCAGAGGTTTGAAGGCGGCGATGCGGTCGGCCAGTTCCAGCGAGCCGATGTCGCCGGCGTGCCAGATCTCGTCGACGTCCGTGAGAAAGCCGCGCAGCGTGTCGTCGAAGGTGCCGTGCGTGTCCGAGATGAGTCCGATGCGTTTCATGTGCGGGAAGTTTGGAATGCCCGGCGTCCGCCTGCGAGGCAGAGCGCCCCGATCGCGCCCGCGACGACTGCTGCCGCGAGGTCGGCCGACCGGAAGTCGCAGGCGAGACTCATGGCGGCGAATCCGGCGAGGCCCCGCAGGGCGAACACGGCGCCGATCGCGTAGACGGCGGGGCGCAGCAGCGGCAGCGGGCGGATCGCGCCGGCGGCCGAAAGGGCGTAAAGACCGCATACGGTCAGTCCGCAGGCGACGCCGAGGGTGATCAGATAGGGGATCGGCGGCCACAAGGCTGCCAGCCGGTCCATGAACGGTTCGATCCGGTAGAGCCGGAATGCGGCGTCGAGGCGGAAGAGGCAGAGCACGTGTCCGGCGGCCAGCAGGAAATTCAGAACGGCAGCTGTTTTCAACATGGGATTCAGTATTTTCCCTTCCACAGTTGGCGGATGCGCTCGGCGATCTTCGCCTCGGCGGGGTTCTGCGCGTTCGGTTCGTAGAAACGGCGGCCGACGAGGGTTTCGGGCATGAATTCCAGATCGGCGAAGCCGCCGTAGTCGTGGGCGTACTTGTATCCCTTGCCGTAGCCCGCCTGATCCATCAACTTGGTCGGCGCGTTACGCAGATGGAGCGGCACGGGACGGTTCGTCGTGTCGTGTTCGACGAAGGAGAGCGCCTTGTTGATAGCCATGTAGGCCGAGTTGCTCTTGGGCGACGTGGCCAGATAGATCGTCGCTTCGGCCAGCGGAATGCGGGCCTCGGGCATACCGATCTTGTGCACCGTATCGAAGCAGGCATTGGCCAGCAGCAGGGCGTTGGGATTGGCCAGTCCGATGTCCTCCGAGGCGAGAATCACCAGCCGGCGGGCGATGAAGCGGGGCTCCTCGCCGCCGGCGAGCATCCGTGCCAGGTAGTAGATCGCAGCATTGGGATCGCTGCCCCGCACCGATTTGATGAAGGCCGAGATGACATCGTAGTGCTGTTCGCCGTTCTTGTCGTAGAGGGCGATGTTCTGTTGCAGGCAGTCGGTGACCAGCCGGTCGGTGATCGTCAGCCGGCCCTCGTTGGCCGCCAGCAGAATGTCCAGAATATTGAGCAGCTTGCGCGCATCGCCGCCCGAGAAGCGGAACAGCGCCTCCGTTTCGCGCACGTCGATCCCCCGCTCGCGCAGTTCGGGGTCGGTGGCGATCGCACGGTCGAGCAGCCGTTGCAGCTGGGCGTCCTCCATCGGTCGCAGGATGTAGACCTGGCAGCGGCTCAACAGCGGCGAAATCACCTCGAACGAAGGGTTTTCGGTCGTGGCGCCCACGAGCGTCACGACACCCTGCTCGACGGCCCCCAGCAGCGAATCCTGCTGCGACTTGTTGAAACGGTGGATTTCGTCGATGAACAGGATCGGCGGCGGCGTGTTGAAGAAGTGCTGCTTGCGGGCCGATTCGATCACTTCGCGCACATCCTTGACCCCCGACGTAACGGCCGACAGCGTGAAGAAGGGGCGTTTGAGTTCCGTGGCCACGATCTTAGCCAGCGTGGTCTTCCCCACCCCCGGAGGCCCCCAGAGGATGAACGACGGGACGTTGCCCGTCTCCAGAAACTTGCGGAAAACGCCGTTGCCGCCCACCAGATGCTCCTGCCCGATGTAGTCGTCGAGCGTGCGGGGACGGAGGCGTTCGGCCAAAGGAATCGACATAAGCTAACGGTTGAGCAGTCAAATGTACGTTTTTTTCACGGAACGGCAAAGCGAATGCCCGAAACTTGCGGCCGACATCTTGCGCAAAATAGAAAATCACTTTGCGCGAAGCGCACGACGAATCCGCATCGTGAAAAATCGGGAAAAAGGAACGGCGACGGTTCCGCCATTAAGAAAGAAACGCGGGCGCGAGCTTGTCCGCGCAGCGTTTTGGGCGAAACCGGAGACAGCTCCCCGATTTTTCACCCTGTCGGATGCTTTTGGCGCCACCTTTTGGCACCAAAAGGCGGTAGAACACGCTACAAGCGAATTCCCGAAGCGGGAATTTCCCCGATTCCCGATCGTGCATATATTCTTCGTACTTTTGGCTTGCCCCGAAAGTAGCAAAAGGTCAAGTACGGCGAACTATCTACGGCACTCGGTGCCGTAGATAGTCGAAATCGAAAAAGCCTCCGTTGTCGGAGGCTTTTTCGTGGCGGTTGGCCGCAGGCCGGTTGTTCGGATGCCGTGCGGTCAGAAGACGAACTTTTCGAGTTTCAGTTCGCCCAGTTCGTTGAGCCGCGGAACGAGGGTCGTGAAATGCGAGGTCGTCTCATGGGCGGCGAGCGCCTTGGCGTCGCTCCATGTCTCGCAGATCATCAGTACGTCGGGGCGCGTGGCGCTCTCGAACAGATCGTAGGCGACGCAGCCCGCGTCTTTGAGCGAAGCCGCTACCAGTTCCTTGGCCGTGGCGACCGTCTCTTCACGGTTGGTCGCCGTCGTGCGGATAAATACATTGAGTCGTATCATCGTTTTTTCGTTTTGAAGGTTTGACATTCAATTCTGTGAGTCTGTGCCGGCAAGCTCTTTGCCGCAGAGAGCGGCCCGATCGGCGTCGAGCATGACGCGCGCACCGCGGATCTCGCAAATCTTCTCCCGGATGACCTCCGTCTCCATCCGCCTATTTAGCTTCGGGTGCTTTCAGCGCGAGGTACAACTCGTCGAGCTGCGCGGGGTCGATGGCCGACGGTGCATCGAGCATCACGTCGCGGCCGGCATTGTTCTTCGGGAAAGCGATGTAGTCGCGGATCGACTCCGAGCCGCCGAACAGCGAGCACAGACGGTCGAACCCGAAGGCCAGGCCGCCGTGAGGAGGCGCGCCGTACTTGAAGGCGTTCATCAGGAAACCGAACTGCTCCTGCGCCTTCTCGGGCGTGAAGCCCAGACACGAGAAGATCGCGGCCTGCAACTTGGGATCGTGGATACGGATCGAGCCGCCGCCGATCTCGGTACCGTTGCAGACGAAGTCGTAGGCGTTGGCGCGCACGCGGCCCGGGTCGCTTTCGAGGTAGGGCACGTCCTCGGGTTTGGGCGAGGTGAAGGGGTGATGCATCGCGTAGAAGCGCTGCGTCTCGTCGTCCCACTCGAACATCGGAAAGTCCACGACCCACAGCGGAGCGAACCGCTTGGGATCGCGCAGGCCGAGCTGCTGGGCCACTTCCAGACGCAGGGCGCACAACTGCGTGAGCGTGCGGAACTTGGGTCCCGACATAAGGAAGACCATATCGCCCGCCGCAGCACCGCACGCCTCGGCCACGGCACGCACCTCGTCGGGCGTGTAGAACTTGTCGACCGACGACTTGACGGCATCGGCCTCGACGCGGATCCAGATCAGCCCCTTGGCGCCCACCTGCGGCCGCTTGACGAACTCGGTCAGCGCGTCGATCTGCTTGCGGGTGTAACCCGCGCATCCCGCAGCGGCGAAGCCGCAGACGTACTCCGCATCGTCGAACACGCCGAACCCGTGCCCCTTGACGCGGCCGGTCACGTCGTGGAACTCCATGCCGAAGCGCAGGTCGGGTTTGTCCGATCCGTACTTCTCCATCGCCTCGATCCACGGCATCCGGCGGAACGGCTCGGCGAAGTCGATGCCCAGCACCTCGCGGAACATATGCTTCGCCCAGCGCTCGAACACTTCCAGCACGTCCTCCTGCTCGACGAACGACATTTCGCAGTCGATCTGCGTGAATTCGGGCTGACGGTCGGCGCGCAGATCCTCGTCGCGGAAGCAGCGCACGATCTGGAAATATTTGTCGTAACCGGCCACCATGAGCAGCTGTTTAAGCGTCTGCGGCGACTGCGGCAGCGCATAGAACTGGTTGGGGTTCATGCGGCTCGGCACCACGAAGTCGCGCGCCCCCTCGGGCGTGGACTTGATCAGGTAGGGGGTTTCGATTTCGAGGAATCCCTCCCCGTCGAGGAACGTGCGCACGGCGTGCGCCATCCGGTGCCGCAGGATCAGCGCCCGCTGCAACGGCGGCCGGCGCAGGTCGAGGTAGCGGTATTTCATGCGCAGGTCGTCGCCGCCGTCCGACTCCTCCTCGATCGTGAAGGGAGGAACGTCCGAGCGGTTGAGGATCACGAGCGCATCGGCCGCGATCTCGATCTCGCCCGTGGGCAGCTTGGGATTCTTCGACTCGCGTTCGATGACGCGGCCCGTCACTTGCAGGACGAATTCGCGGCCCAGTTCGGCGGCCGTCCGGCGGGTCTCTTCGGACGAGTGCTCCTCGACGACGATCTGCGTCAGGCCGTAGCGGTCGCGCAGGTCGATGAAGGTCATGGCGCCCAGGTTGCGCACCTTCTGCACCCAGCCGGCGAGCGTCACCGTCTGGCCGACGTTCGCGGCACGCAGCGCACCGCATGTATGGGTTCTGTACATAATAATTTGTATTTATTGCTCGGTTTGGCTATCTTTGTACTTGCAGTTGCAAGATACAAAAGTACGAAATTTATACGAAAAACGGCAGTGCAGGCAAAATTTTATAGGTAACCATATCCCATTTTACACCGCCGCTCCTCCAAAGCCCGACTACCGAAGCGGACCTCGTCCGAAGTCCCCGCCAAGGCGGGGGGGGAAAATCTGCAAACGCGGCTCTGCCACGAACGCTCCGACAGTCGGCCGGGTGCAGCGGCCCGGAATCCGGCAGGGTGTAAAGTCGTATATAGCTACCATTTTACAGCATCGGGCCGCGGCCGCACGGCCCTGCCGCGAACGAGAGGACTATGAACGGATCGATCAACGACAGCGCAGCACAGCAGCAGCGCGATGAAAAATTCATGCGCATGGCAATAAACGAGGCACGACAGGCGTTGAAAAGAGAGGAGGTGCCGATCGGCGCCGTCGTCGTGGCGGGCGACCGCGTCGTGGGACGGGGGCACAATCTGGTCGAAACGTTGCAGGACGCCACGGCCCATGCCGAGATGCAGGCGCTGACGGCGGCCTCGTCGACGCTCGGCGGCAAGTACCTGCGCGACTGCACGCTCTACGTCACCGTCGAGCCGTGCGTGATGTGCGCCGGCGCGATCGCATGGAGCCAGGCGGCGCGCGTGGTGTGGGGCGCCGACGATCCCAAGCGGGGCTACACGACCGTCGAGGGGTTGCGGCTGCATCCGCAGACGGTCGTCGTGCGCGGCGTATTGGCTGCCGAATGCGAAGCGCTGATGAAGGAATTTTTCAAAGAGTTGCGCTGAGGGGTTGCGGAGAACGAAAAAAAATTATAATTTTGTCTTCCGTGTACCGTTCCGATTCGGCCCCATCCCTCTGCACACGGTGAGTTTCGGGCCGTTGCGACAGGGACCGGATTCGTTGCGAATTACTTAAAACTTTATAAAATTAGAATTGCAAAAGAAGATGAAAAAGCTGTTTTTATCCGTCGCCGCTCTCTTCGCGGTGTGCATCGTATCGGCGCAGGAAGGTGTCGTCGCATCGTATAACAAAGGTGCCGAGATGTTGCAGTCGAAAAACTATCCCGAAGCTGCCAAGCTGTTCCAGAAGGTGATCGACGAAGGCATGGCTTCGGAAGATGCCACCGAACTGAACTGCGTCGAGACGGCGAAGAAGTATCTGCCGACCTGCTATCAGGGGATGGGAACCCGTGCGGCCGCGCAGGGCAATTACGACGAGGCGATCGCCAATCTGTCGAAAGCGGCCGAGGTCGCCGAACTCTACGGCAATGTGGCTGCGCTGAAAAAAGCCAATACGATTCTGGCGAAAGTTTATCAGGCTCAGGGAGGTACGGCGTTCAACAACAAAGATTACGCCGCTGCTGCCGAGATTTTCGCCAAGGGCTATGCCGCCGATCCGAAGAATACGCAGATGGCCTTGTGGCTGGGAACCTGCTACTGCGAGTTGAAGGATTACGACAAGGGAATGGAGATCCTGGAGAAGGTCGCCGGGATGCAGGGCCCGAAGTTCGAGGCCGATGCCGCCGAGGCGAATCGCCTGCTGACGCTCTATACCAACAACCGTGTGGCCGAATTGCAGACCGCCAACGATCAGGACGGCATCATCGCCATGGCCGACAAGATGCTGGAACAGAACCCTGCCAACGCATTGGCGCAGAAGATACGTTTGCAGGCTTACCTTACGAAGAAGGATTACGCCAAGGTAATCGAGCTGGGCGAGGCCGCCGCCGCTGCGCAGCCCGACGAGACCGAGAAGAGCGACGTCTATTTCATCCTCGGTGCGGCATACAACGCCAAGGAGATGAAGCCGCAGGCGATCGAAGCCCTCAAAAAGGTGACCGCCGGCGACAACGTGGCCGCCGCACAGAAATCGGTTGCCGAGTTGAGCAAATAATCGCCGAATACGATACGGGAAGCCGGAAACCTTCGCGGGTTTCCGGCTTTCTTTTTGTCTTGCAGCGTCCGGAGAGGGGGGGGCGATTTTCCTGCAAAACATTGTCTGTCATATTTTTTCGGGAAAAGTCGTGCCGAAAGCGTCCGCCGGACACCTCCGATCCGTTTCCGCATCCGGTGCGACAACGGAAAACCGCCGAGCGCTGCGTGCAACGACGGTTTTCGTCGGCAATCGGCACGGCAGCTCCGCTGCTCGCCGTCGGCGGGCGACAAAAAGGCCAGAGGAGATATTGCGGATAAGCAGGTCCCGGAAAATAAAAGAATGAAAGAAAAATATCGGCTATCCCTTGCATGTTAATGAAAAAACGTTAATTTTGTAACAGATTCGTAAAATGTTTCCTATAAACACATAGCATCATGGAAAATTCTACTAATTTGAAGGGGGGGGGCGTTCGCGCATACGCCGCGCCCGATCTCGAACAGACCGTCATCGCGGTTGAATCGGGGTTCGCCGGTTCGACGACGAACGAGGCTTTCTACGACAGTCAGGACGGAGTCACGAAGGAAGACTACGAGTGGGGCGGAACGCTCGACGGAGAGTTCGAATAACGGCCAAACAACGGGAGATCATGAGAAAGATGCAAAAAACTCTGATGCTCGTTGCAGCAGCTGCAATGGCATTAGCCGGATGTTCGAAGGAGGACGTATCCGATAACGCACTGCCCGGATCGGGAACCAAGGCCACACGCGGTTTCACGGCCGAGATCGTTTCGTCGCGTACGACGCTCAACGGCGACGCGACACGCATGAAATGGACGGCGGGCGACCAGTTGGGCTTCTATACCGACGTCAAGACCGATCTGAACGTGGCGTCGAGCACCTACGCCGAAGGCGCGACCAACTTCACCGCCGAGATCGACACCAAGGCGACGAAGGTGTATGCGTACTATCCCTATTTCTCGTCGCAGAAAGATCGCACGTACGAGAATGTTTCGCTCTATATCGAGGATGCGCAGACACAGACCGAAGCCGGCGTGCTGAACGGCAATATGGTCGGTATGTACGCCAGCGCGACGCTCGCCGAGGGACAGAATACGGTGCTGACCTTCACGCCGATCGCATCGCTGATCGCGTTCAATATCTACGATGCCGAGAATAACGGCGACGCGGTGAAGAGTATCACCTTTACGCCGGCCGGCGGCGAAAAGCTCAACGGCCAGCACATCTATAATCTGGAAACGGGCAAGACAACAGATACAGGCTACAAGGAGTCTGCTACCGTAACATTGACGACGCCTTATGCCGTTCCCGCAGCCAAACCCGCCGACAAGGCCGGTTACATCTATCTGGCCGTCACGCCGAAGAGCTACGCCGGAGGTACGTTTACCGTTGTGACCGATAAGAACACTTATACGTTCGAGACAACGAAAGTAATCGACGCTTCGAATGTATATGCTCCGGTTGTCATACCTATGAATCTTGTTGCAGCAACTCCAGCAGAAGATTATTCGGGAACCTATGTCGTACTTGCAAAAGAAGGGTCCACCTATTTTGCTCTTGCTGGTATGAATAATAATAACACAACTCGTTTGGATGCAGTTCCGTTCGAATATAATGGAACTGATACTCCGATTTCTGTTACAGATCCGGAAATTGTATGGACGGTGACAAAAAGCGGCAATGCTTATACACTCAGTAACGAGGGCAAATATTTATCGTACTCTGGTAGTGGCAATACTGCTGCGGTTAATAGCACTCCTTACAATCTTACCCTTCTGAAAGATACGGCTAACGGAACTTACAATATTAAGTCAGAAACCGTTTCGAATCGTGTTTTAGCAAAATACAATACTGATAATGCTTATTTTGCATTCTATACTACTGGCGGTAACAATAATCTTTATCTTGTCCCTGTTGATTATAAGCAGTTGCCTATTATTGATTTGAGTACCAACTCTGCAATTCTCGATTATAACGACGAAACCGTGCATGAAATTACAGCTACTATCACGGATGCTTCCTCTGTCATTGCTGCTGCCTATTCAACAGAAGAAGGTTCTGTCGAGAGTAACTGGCTTGTAGCTTCTTATGAGAATGGCAAAATATCCTATTTTGCATCGGTGAATAATACGGATAAAGCACGTACTGCTTATATTGTCGTATCTGCTACGAATGCCAATGGAACGAGGAAAGAGATAATTACAGTCGTCCAGAATATCCAAGCTCAGGGAACGGAAGTTACGTTTAATTATGGCGACTTGTATAGTCATGTACCCTCCAAAGGAAATGTTGATGTTACGGAAGACACAGTAGAAGGTGTTACAGCCAAATATGAGAAAATATCAGGTAGTAATCCTCCAAAATATTATGACAACGGAAAGAATCTGCGGATTTATAATAAATCAATGATGACGATTTCCGCTCCGACCGGATCTTCCATTATCAAAATTGAATTTACAGCATCTAAGTGGACTGCCGATAGCGGAACTGTAACTGCTGATATTGGAACCCTGACGTCAAAGACGTGGACGGGAGAGAGTGAACACGTTGTATTTACCTTTACAGCAACGAACAATATCGAAAGTTTTGTAGTTACTTATAAATAAAACGATTCTTTGCAAAAAGATAAGGAGCCGTAAAATACGGCTCCTTTCTTTTATTTTTGTCGACTTATATTAACTTATACGACTCGATTGCGAAACGAATTCCAATATACGCCAGAGATAGTTTTCGTTTTATTCCTGTTCCGTCTTGTTCGGTTCCTTGGGGGCAGCATCCTTCCCGTGCCGCTTGTTGTAGAGGAAACGCTTGATCTTCTTGGTAGGGGTCATTTCGAACTCCTCCTTCTCCTCGACGACCTCCGAGAGACGCGAGAAGCGGTTGACCTGCGAGTTCACGTAGTCGAGCACCTCTTTTTTGAGCTCATCGATGCGTTTCTCCCATGCGTCCTTCTTCATCTCCCAGTCGTATTTCAGCTCCTCGTAGCGCGCTTCCAGCTCGTCGCGGTTGAAATGCACGAGCGCGATGAGCCGCCCCTCCTTCTCGGTGACCAGCGAATCGGCCACGAAAACGTGGGAGTTGAGGACGCTCTCGATCTCTTCGGGGTAGATGTTCTCGCCGCTGGGGCCCACGATCATGTTTTTGAGCCGCCCCTTGATGTAAAGCCAACCGTCGGGCGAGAGCCAGCCCAGGTCGCCGGTGCGGAACCAGCCGTCGGGTGTGAAGACTTTGGCCGTCTCCTCGGGATTCTTGTAGTAGCCCAGCATGACGCTCGGCGTGAGCGCCACGATCTCGCCCTGCTGCGTATCGGGATTGACGTTTTCCAGCCGCAGCTGCACGCCCGGCGCCGCAGGGCCCGTCGAACCGAGCCGCACCTGCGAGGGAGCCGCGCCGGCCAGCAGCGGGGCGGTTTCCGTCAGGCCGTAGCCGATCGCATAGGGTATCTTGGCTTCGAGCATGAACTGCTCGGCCTGCGTGTCGAGTTTGGCGCCTCCGATGCCGAGGAAGCGCAACCGCCCGCCGAAGACCTTCATCAGCTTCTTGCCGGCGATCCGGTGCAGGTAGCGGCGCATGAAGCCGATGCCGACGAGCGTGCGCCAGAAGGCGTTGGAGTTGAATTTGGCCTGAACCTGGTGGCGGTAGATCTTCTCGATGATGAGCGGCACGATGAGCATGACCGTAGGCCGCACGGCTTTCAACGCCGGCATCAGCGCCGACGCGGTAGGCTGGCGGTCGAGGTAGACCACGCGCGCGCCCTTCGAGAAGGCGTAGATCAGTCCGATCGAACATTCGTAGGTATGGGACAGCGGCAGCACCGAGAGAAAGACGTCGGTCTCGTCGATCGGGAAGATGCCGAAATCCATATCGATCTGCGCGCAGATCGCCTTGTGAGTGAGCATTACGCCTTTGGGGCTCGACGTCGTTCCCGACGTATAGATGACCGCCGCCAGGTCGTCGGGCGAAGGAACCGCCGTAGATCCCGTTGCCGTGACATGCTGGGCAATGATCCCCAGATTCTTGGTCCGGATGACGATATTGAGCGAATCGATCGTCTGCTTCGAAAGTTTGGAAAAGAGTTTGTCCGAGACCAGCAGGGCTTTCGCCTCGGAATGGGCGATGATCATATCCAGTTCGGGGCCGGAGAAGTCGGGAAGGATCGGTACCGCGACCATGCCGGCCGAGGTGACGGCCAGGTAGCAGATTCCCCAGTTGGGCATACTGCTGCTGAGCAGCGCCACCTTGTCGCCGGCCTTGACGCCGGCTCCGACGAGCGCCTCCTGCACCGCGGCGGCTCGCCGGCCGACTTCGGCGTAGGTGACGCTTTCGCCGTTGAACATATCGAAGGCCGTGCGTGAAGCGAACTTCTCCACACCATGCCGCAATAGTTCGTAAAGCGTGTTAATCTTCATAAAGTCAGATTCTTCTTCTGTAAATCCGAATTGCGAAATTCAAGGCAAATGTACGGATTTTTACCTAAAAAATACTACATTTGAACCAAATTATCACCATGCTCGACCGCAGTTTCATCCGACAATCCGCCGCTGCCGCAGGCTTCGACCTGTGCGGTGTAGCGCCGTGCCGCCATCTGGTGCGGAACGAGCAGTTTTTCCGTCGCTGGCTCGGCGACGGGCGTCACGCCTCGCTCGGTTACCTCGAACGGAATCTCGACAAGCGGTTCGACGTGCGACGGCTGGTCGAAGGGGCGCAGACGGTAGTCGTCTGCGCCGTCGGTTACAAGAACGGCCTGAGCGACGGTTATCCCGACGACTTCCGCGCGAAGATCGCCTCGTATGCCCTGACCGCCGACTACCATGCCACGATCAAGGGGATGCTGGGCGACCTCTTCGGGCGTCTTCGTGCCGCGGAGCCTGCCCTCGCCGGCCGGGCGTTCGTCGATTCGGCTCCGCTCGTGGAAAAGCAGCTGGCCGTCGAAGCGGGGCTGGGCTGGATCGGCCGGCAGTCGCTGCTCGTCACGCCCCGGTTCGGATCGTTCGTCCTGCTGGGCGAGCTGGTGCTCGACGCGGCCTGCGATCGTTACGACGAGCCGCTCGCCGGCGCGGGGTGCGGCTCCTGCCGCCGCTGCGTCGAAGCCTGCCCGACGGGTGCCGTTTGCAACGACCGCGCGATCGATGCGCGCCGCTGCATCTCCTGTCATACGATCGAACGGACGCCGGCCGCGGAAATTGCCCTCGACGGGTGGATTTTCGGCTGCGACGCCTGCCAGAGCCGCTGCCCCTACAACCTCCGTGCGCCGCTGCATCTTCATCCGGCGTTCGATCCGCTGTTAGATCCCTTGTCGTTCCCGCCCGAACGGTGGCTCGCGATGGAGGAGGCGGAATTCCGCACGTCGTTCGGCCGCACGCCGCTCATGCGCAGCGGCCTCCGGCGCCTCCAAGCCAACGCGGCGCAAAACCTGCGCCGAAAGGGATGATCGCAATTACCTCTGTGGAATGTCCAAATAAAAAGCGTTGTCTCGTATATTGAGACAACGCTTTTTATTTAAACCACATCGAATTATCGGTCGGACCGATAATAAACGGTCATCATCGATTCGGAAGTCGTCCCAAGTCCGAGCATTCCTGTCGATCGGCCATTGATCTGACGGATATTCGTCGGTTTGGCCACATGCCGAGGAGCACCGATCGCAGCAGCCGTCGAAAGGCTGGCAAAGGTATTAATCGTCGCCTGAACGCGTGCGATATCAGCGGCTTTACGACTAATCTGCATCCGATTGCGGGCATTCGATGCCGAAAGATCACCCTTGACGAGAACATAGGGCGCCAGCGCATGTTTCGTCTCCAACGGCCGGGTTTGGGCTTCGCCTTTCGGATTATCCTTATCGATACCCATGAAATTCATAGACAGAATCTGAACCACACCGATGCCTCCTGTAAATTCATATTGCCCACCTTGAATAACTACAGCCCCCTCCTTTTCACGTGCACCGATGAAGGCTTTATCCATATCGGTATTCGTGTAATAGTAATAAGTTTCTCCGGAGAGGAATCTCGGACAGAGCGTCCAATCGATATTGCCTTCGGTCTTGACCACCTGCGCCAACGGAATATTGAGCCAGCCGCCGATACCTTCCGTCTCCTTCGGATCGTAGTTCATTATGAACGGATTGGCATTGGCGAATTCCGTATCCGCATTCCAGCCGTACACCTTGTAGCTCTGACCTTCCACATCCTTCTCGATTCGGACATTGAATTGCAACGGAGTCTCCGTAAACTGATATCCTTTTTCGCCGACGATTGCCGAACCATACGAAACCAGCGTCCATGCACCCAGATAATCTTCATATGTCGAACCGACAAGTTCGATACCGCCCGCATTGTTGTTCTCCGACTGGCCGAGGATGGTGCAAGCGCCATATTCACCCGAGGGAGATGCAGGAACCTGTGCGATGACCCAGTTGACGGCTCCGTTTTTACCTTCGGCATCCGCAGCGACGGTCGAGAAAAGCCACACTTCTCCGGCATTGGTTTTCAATCCTACATATTTCTTCTCCATATCGAGCGCAATACCGTCTTCAAGCGTCATGCTGCGGAGTTCGCTTTCGGATCTGATTCCAATCTCTTCCAGCGAGGTAGGCGGGGCAGGGAATTTGTCCATGTCAAGTGTCCACGCTCCAACGGTAACAGCTGTCGCAGTCTTGTTGGGTTCGCAGTCAAAGAAAATAGCGAGCCCGGCATCCTGCATTTCCCACGAAACCGCTGTTATATCCGACCAAGCATCCGTCTCGATGGGTTCGTCTCCACCCGTCTCATCATTCTTATCGGACATACCGAGGATCTCGGGCTCTGTGGAAGCCGATGCCTGTGCTTTTACAATGAACCAGTTGGCTTCGCCTGCATTGCCTTGCTCATCAATACCTATGGTACCGAAGAGCCATACTTGCCCGTATTCGGTTGGGGCGGAGACTTGATAGGACCCTTGGCTCGGAGTAACGTCGATACCCTCTTTCATGATCCTTTCTCGAAGAGAAGCCTCGGTCATACCAATCTCCTCCAAAGAGGTCGCAGGTCCCGTGAGCGTAAATCCGCCGGCTTTGACCTTAACGGTTTTATCATTCGGATAGAGCTCGGCTCCGATTCCTGGTTGACCGCTGATCGTTCCGTATACGCACGCCATGTTAACCCACGCCTCGGACATTCCTGGTTCGTCGCCGCCATTCTTGATCTCGGCACGGAAGAACTGCGTGAGGAATTCCGATGCAGCGACATTGTATCCGAAGGCCACGGCGACATAGTTCTTGTTCTCCTCGACGGCGACGTCCGTCTCGAACTTGCCGTTGCGAACGATATCGGTCATCTCCGCTCCGTACTTGTTCTGCAACAGAACGACGATTTCGTATTCGCTCTTGCCCGCGATATCGGCAGCAGCAACGACGTCAGCGAAATAGCGTCCGTCGGCAACCGACGGCTCGAAGGTCACGTGCACATTGTTATCGGCCACCTCACCGACGGTGATGGCGATCGTCATGCGGTCGTCGGCCGGCGTGGTGAACGCTGCTTCGAGACGTGCGACGGCGGACGTGGACTTGCCGGCGTCGAGGTCGTAACCGAAGGCGACGACCGTGTACTCCGTGTCGGCCTTCAAACCGTGGACGGTCTTCTTGACCGTGCCGGAGGAGAGCTCGGAGATGTTCTCTTTCAGGGCGGCGACGATCTCACGGTCGCTCTTGCCCTCGATCAGGCTGTTTTCGACGACCTGCCAGTAGTAGAGGTTCTCGGCCGAAGGTACGATCTCCACGTCGACGCTCTCGTAAGTCGGGTTCGTCGCGGCGATCTTCTCGAACGTCAGCTCCGCGGCCTCTTCGGCCAGCGTCGTGGCGAAGATCTTGGAGTACTCCGAATCCGTCAGACCGCTGCCTGCGGCGGCGACGGCCTTGACGCGCAGGATATACTTGGTTTTCGGATCGAGGTCGCCGAATGCGAGGGCCGTAGCCGAAGTCGAGTTCTCGGGCTGCACGACGAGTTCGTCGCCCGTCTCGTTCTCCTGGGAGAGGCGATATTTGTAACTTTCGGCATTGGGTACGGCATCCCACGCCACCTTGAAGCTGGAGGACGTCGTCGTGGTCACCGCGACCGAAGGTTTGGCGAGCACCGTGCCGCCCTGCTCTTCTACATCGTCGCTGTCGCTACAACCCGTGAAGGCGAATAACAGCGAGAGACATAAAAAAAGTCCGAATTTTCTCATAGTAAAACGTATTTGATTGTAATGATTCTCGTCCGGTCGTGCCTTTCCCGCACCGTGTCGTTAGGGAAAGTACCGACAAATATAGGTATTTTTTCAGAAACTCTGTAATCTTTGGAAAAGTATATCCTCCGTCCGGCCTCTTTTTTCGCTGCGGAACTGTAACGGTTTACATCCGGATAGATCGCAAAGTATCATCTTTTCGGGCATAATTCGCAACGGATGGAAAGCGGGAAGGGGGAGTTTGGCGCGAAATCGTCAGGCGGAACGATTTTTTAAAAATCCCGGGCTTCTCCGAACAGCCGCAGCTCGAACGTGCCGCCGACGGCCAGCCGTTCGCCCTTGACGGCCATCGCCCCCAAAATCTCCGGCACGCGGCAGGCCCGCTCGACGACGGAGCCCGTATCCTCCTCGGTGCGGACGCGGTTGGCCCACGCCGTGGCATAGCTGTCGGCGAGCAGCACGTCGCGGCAGACGATCATCACGGCATCGGCACGACCGAAGCTGAGCGACGGCCCGACGGTTCCCGACGAGGTGCAGATACCCAGCGGGAAGGCTCCGCCGGGGATGTGGAGTCCGACCCGTTCCGAGAGGGGGGACTCTCCGGCGAAGAGCGCCACGTCGAGCGGCCGGTGCACGTCGGCGTAGATGTCGCCGCCGTTTTCGACGACCACCTCGCCGACGCCGAATTCGCGGCGCAGCATCCGTCCCGTCTCGCGGGCGAAGGCTCCGGCTACGGCGCTCATCGGCCCGATGCCTGCCGTAGCGGCCGCCACGGCCATTTCATGCAGCAGAGGCGGAGCGTCGGGTCGCGGCAGACAGGGAACGAGGGCGCGCAGGTAGGCGGGGTCGCGGTCGAGGTAACGGTCGAGCCGCCCGCGCAGTTCGTGCAGAAAGTGTTCCGTGCGGGCGGCCATGACGGCCGCATCGCCGCGGTCGACGGCGACCCACAGGTCGCTTTCGCGGTAGGAGACGGTGAACACGACCGCATCCCGCCCCATGCGGCTCCGGTAGCTCCGCTCGACGTACTCCACGGCTCAGGCTTCGGTGAATTCGATATGGAAGAGGCCCAGAGGGCAGCTTTTGAGGCAGAGTTTGCAGGCGATGCAGCGTTCGGGATCGAAATGCAGCCGCCAGTCGGGCGCACCGATCGTAAGCGCCTGCGGGAAGCAGGCCAGCGCACAGTTGCCGCAGTCGATGCAGCGGTCGCGGTCGTAGGCGATCTTGCTCGCCACGGGGCTTACGGTGACGCCGTTGCGTTCGAGATAGGCGACGCCTTCGCGCACCATGGGCTCCTCGCCCGTCAGTTCGACGAGCAGCGAGCCCGAACGTCCCGCCTCGATTTCGGCGCGCAGGATGTTGATGCGCAGGTCGTAACGCTTCACCAGATCGTAGGTAACCGCCTTGTCGGTGGCGTCCGACGGGAAATAGAGAATTACTTTGGTCGTCATGTGCTTTTCCTTGTTAGCGGTTATTCGTCGTCGGCTTTCAGCCCCTTGACCGTCGAATGGGCGGGCATGGGTTGTACGGGTTCCGTGAGGAGAAATTCGCCGCGGGCGATCCAGCCTTTGAGCATTTCGGCGATCTCGCGCGCCTTGCGCAGGCTCGCCACGGGAGCCGTGCGCACGCGCTGCCCCCGCACCTCGATCGAACCGCTGCGCAGTTCGGCGTAGTTGGTCTGCCCGATCGGGCGCTCCTCCTCGCCGAAATCGAGGATATTGGTGGTGATCTGTTCGTTGCGGATCGAAACGTCGTGCGCCAGCTCCTCGTCCAGCAGCGGGATCGGGATGCCCACACCCACGAAGAGGCTCACGCCGTATTTCTCGTAGTAGGCGGCGCGCAGGTAGTCGGTCGACATCTCGCGCAGGTTGCCGATTGCGGCCACGGTGCGCGCGCCGCCGATCGGAATGCCGTGCTCGTTGACGGGTTTGGAGGTGTTGAACTGCGTGCCCTGCCAGCTCACGTAGCCGCGTGCGCCGCAGAGGAAGATGCGCGTGCCCATGCCGATCGTACGGCACGTGGGATCGTTGAGCAGGGGCGACAGCTCGCCTGCGGTGCTGTACGAAACATTGCGCAGTTTGGGCAGCAGCGTTCCCATGTAGGTATGGAGCATCCGCTCCGAAGAGTTGGTCGCGGCGTTGTAGTTCTGGTAGCAGTTGCGAGGGTTGTAGAGGATCGCCTCGTTGATGTCGTCGAGCGTGACGTGCGAGCGGATATGGCGCCGCGGATAGTCGTCGGTTCCCTTGCCCCAGGCTTCCAGCGTGACGCTGCGGCCGGCCACCAGCTCCTCGATGACGTGGGCGCCGCCGTAGGCGGGGCGCGCCGGATCGCAGTCGGTGGCGCCCACGAAGGTGTCGACGGCCGCCAGGCCGCCGCTTATGGGGACGCCGTTGAGCTCGATGCGCTCCATGCGGATCGGCGGCGTGGCGTGGCCGAAGTTGAGGAAGGCGCCCGACGAGCACATCGCGCCGAACGTACCGGTCGTGACGACGTCCACGCGCCGGACGATCTCGGCGGGCGAAAGGGTGCGCGCCAGTTGGGACACCTCTTCGGCGGTCAGGACGACGGCTTTGCCCTGACGGATCTTTTCGTTGATCTCTTCGTAACTCTTCTTCATGGGGAAATTCTTGTTCGGAGCGCAAAATACGCAGAAATCGCGACATTTCAAAATCCGCGGCGGACGGCGGCAGCTCCCGACAAAGCAAAAGAGACGACCTTATCCGAAGGCCGTCTCTTTCGTTGCGGGAGTCGTACGGATCAGATCGCGCCGCCGATCAGGAAGACCGCGGCGACCGTCAGAATGGCGTACAGCTCGGGGAATGCAGCCAGAATCAGCGTCTTACCCATTACGTCGTGGCCATTGCCGATCGCGGTGATACCGTTGGCGCAAACCTTCGACTGGAAGTAGGACGACGCGAGGCAGACCACACCCGTCAGCAATCCGGCGCCGAAAATGGCGGCACCCTGCAACATCGAGATCTCGTCCGTCAGGAAATCCTTGATGATGAAGTAGTTCACGAATCCGTAGAGACCTTGCGAACCGGGGATGGCGGCCAGAATCATGTAGCTGCCGAACGCACCGGCGTTCTTCTTCATCGCGCCGACGGACGCCATGCCGGCGATCGAGGTGCCGATACAGCTTGCCATACCCGAAAGACCGACCATCAACGCTACGCCGACGTAGGCCATAATAATTGCTGTTGTCATAACTGAAAAATTTGAGTTTTTTAATTGTTATTTGTTTTCCGATTGATCGATTTTCGTCAGCGGTTCGAACTGGCGCGCAGCCATTTCGAAGCCCGCGTTCTTGTAGAATTCCACGAAGGTGAGTCGCATCGGGTGAACGAACGACGAGATCGAGGACATGAAGAGATTGATGCCGTGCCCGACGAGCAGGATCAACAGGATCATCAGCTCGCGCACCACCGGAATATCTGGGCTCAGGCCCGTAGCCAAGTCGTTGAAGACCGTGGCCAGGATACCGCCCGAAAGGCCGATCGCGAACAGACGGATGTACGACAGCACGTCGGAAAGGATGCCCGTTATATTATTATAGGTATCCCAAAGTCCGGTTCCGAAATTCACGAACGGGTTCTTGCCCGGCGAGTTGAAGAAAAGCATCAGCACCACGCCGATGGCCGCCACGCCGTAGAAGGCGGGTGACGAAGTGGTGAATCCCGGAATGACCCACGCCGGATCGAGCAGCGGAAGCCCTGCGGCCAGACTGCCCGCGAGGATGACGAGGAACCAGCCCAGCGTCGAAAGCGCATAGCGGAATCCCGCCGTGGCACTTACCATGACGATACGCAATACTTGTCCGAACAGAATCTGCACCAGGCCGATGGCCAGCGCCCACGAGAAAAACCTCCCCTGGAAGTCGAAGAAGGGGATCGACGGGAAGTACGCTTTGAGCGAGACGCCGAAGAACGATCCGCAGAAGAGGCCGAATACGATCGTCGAGACAGCGCACATCGTGGCGAACCATGCGGCGCGACGCATCATGCCCCCCTTGAATTTCCAAAGCATCGCCATTCCCATCGCCAGCAGGATGAGTCCGTAGCCGGCGTCGTTGAGACAGATGCCGAAGAAGAGCATGTAGAAGGGCGCGAAGAAGGGCGTCAGGTCGATCGTCCCGTATTTCGGGCGGGCGTACATGTCGCCCACCATCTCGAAGATGCGCGCGAAACGGTTGTTTTTCAGCTTCACGGGCGTCTCGTCTTCGGGCGTGGGGTCGCTCTTGATGTAGAGCACGTTGGGATATTCGTCCAGCAGGGCGTCCACCCGATCCGACGTCTCCCGTTCGGCCCATCCCTCCATGACCAGCAGCGTGCCGTCGGCGGCCGCCTCGGCGGTGGCCGTCACCTTCACCCGCTGCAACTCTTCACGCAGACGGTTGCAGTCGCGCTCGATGAGTGCGGCGGACGCCGCGGCGCGCGACATCTCGGCGTCGGTGGCGCTCAGACGGCTTCGCAGCGAGGCGACCTTCGCCTCGGCGTCGTGCGCCGTCATCGCGGGGGCCTTCACCTCCTGCGCGTCGAACGACAGTTCGGCGCCTTCGTGCGATACGGCGACGAACCAGACCGTCGAAGAGGTCTCGTGGATCACCTCCACGGGAGCTTGTTCGTTCCAGGCGTCGCGCGATTTCTCGAACGCATCCCGCTGCGCGGTGAAGAAGCGCAGCACGACGCCACGCCGTGCGAGCCGCTGCAACGTCCCGGCCGAGAAGTCGCCCCACGGGCGCGCCTCCTCGGCAGCCTTTTCGGTCTGTCCGATCTCGGTGCGCAACGCCGCGCGCTCCTGTGCCGTGCGGCCGTAGCGTTCGTAGGCCTCGTCGCCCGATGCGAAGGGGCGGGCCGCCGCGTCGAAATGCTCCGAACTGCGGAACCGTTCCAGCGCCGCGAGGGCCTTGGTGCGGCCTTCGATCGCCGTAACGAGCTGCCGGTCGCCCTCCGAAGGCTCCCAGCCCCGGCAGGTCACGTCGACCAGCCCCAGTTCGCGGAGCCGTTCGATGAAGTCGTCGCTCTGACCGGCGTAGAGAATAAAGTCGTATTTCGACATCCTGGCGATCATGACATCTGCCCCTCCCCGGCCTGTTGCTGTTTGGTTTTTACGATTTTCTGTGCCGATTTCGAGAGGTTCTCCTCGTCCTCAAGGAATCGTTTGATCTTGCGTATGGCATCCTCGTAACCGGGAATCTGTACCTTCTCGTAGAGGTTGACCTTCTGAGTGGTTTTACGGCGTGCGAAATCCAGCAGCTCCATCTTGCGGTTGAAGAGTTCGTACTCGATGCCCAGCTTCGACAGCCGCTTCAACAGGTCGATCCCGGCGGCGTACCATACGGGCGACGAGAAGAGGTCGTAGGGCTTCTCTTCGTAGACGATCTCCCGGAGCACGGGCGTGCGGACGCCCGCGATCTTCTGTTCGGTCAGCTCGATGTCGGCGATTCGCAGCAGGTCACAATCAAACTCACCCCACAGCGAGACCATGTAGTCGTACTCGGCCTCGAGGCGCGAGAGCTGCGACCGGAACTCCTGTGCGGCCTCCTTCGCTTTCTTGACCTCGGAGCGCAGCGCCGACTCCTTGCTTTTGATCGTAGGGAGCGCCTTCTGCCGCATTTTGAGCTGTTTGCCCAGATCGCCGAGCGAAGTCTTGTTATATTGAAATTTGATTGCCATGAGCGGTTACTCCTTCCAGTATTTTTGGATCAGCTCCTCCTTGATGGCCACCTCGGTCTTGGTGAAGTACTCCGCAAAGAGCCTCCACGCCGTGTCGAGCATCTGGTCGATGTCGATGTTGATGTCGATCGAAAGGAGCTTCTCCGAATAGTCGTGTGCGAATTTCAGCGCGCGCTCGTCGTAGTCCGAGAGGTCGAAACCGTTTTCCAGCTTCGTCTTGGCGTTGGCCGCATCGGCGTAGAGGCGCACGCAGGCGTTCATCACCTGCGGATGATCCTCGCGGGTCTTCTTGCCGATGACGAGCTGTTTGAGGCGCGACAGCGAACGGAACGGGTCGACGATGACCTTGCCCGTGTCGGAGTCGTTGCGCAGGAAGAGCTGGCCCTCGGTGATATAACCCGTGTTGTCGGGGACGGCGTGCGTGATGTCGCCGCCCGAGAGGGTCGTCACGGCGATGATGGTGATCGAACCGCCGTTGGGCAGCTGTACGGCCTTCTCGTAGATCTTCGCCAGATCCGAATAGAGCGAGCCGGGCATCGAGTCCTTCGAGGGAATCTGGTCCATGCGGTTCGAGACGATCGCCAGCGCATCGGCATAGAGCGTCATGTCGGTGAGCAGCACCAGGACCTTCTGCCCCTTGTCCACGGCGAAATACTCGGCGGCCGTCAGCGCCATGTCGGGCACGAGCAACCGCTCCACGGGCGGGTTCTCGGTCGTGTTGACGAACGAGACGATGCGGTCGAGCGCGCCGGCGTTCTCGAAGACCTGCTTGAAGTAGAGGAAGTCGTCGTTCGTGAGGCCCATGCCGCCCAGGATTATCTTGTCGGCCTTGGCACGCAGCGCCACGTTGGCCATCACGGCGTTGTAGGGCTGGTCGGGATCGGCGAAGAAGGGGATCTTCTGTCCCGTGACGATCGTATTGTTGAGGTCGATGCCGGCGATGCCCGTGGCGATCAACTCCGAAGGCTGCTTGCGCCGGAAGGGGTTCACCGTCGGGCCGCCGATCTCGCGCGCCTCGCCCTCGATCTGCTCGCCGCCTTCGAGCGGTTCGCCGTAGGCGTTGAAGAAGCGGCCGGCCAGGTTGTCCGACACTTTGAGCTTGGGCGGCTCGCCGTGGAAGACCACTTCGGAGTCGGTGGCCAGCCCCTCGGTGCCGGCGAAGACCTGCAACGTCACGTTGTCGCCCATGATCTTCACCACCTGGGCGAGCTTGCCGCCCACGGTGGCCAGCTCGTCGTTGCCCACGCCCGAGGCGCGCAGCGTCACGGTGGCTTTGGTAATGTTGTCTATCTTGGTATATACCTTTTGAAATGCACGTGTTGTCATAGCTTCGGTCTTATTTGTTGAGCTGTTCGTTTACGAGCGCCTCGATCTGCGAGCGGTAGTCGGCGAATTTCTCGGACTGCCACTCCGCGTAGTTCATCTGGCGGAAGAGGTTGATCAGCGTCTTGAAGAACTTGGAGCACTCCTCGAAATCGGCGAAGTCGAACGTCTTGTTGCAGATGTCGAGCACCATCTCGAACATCATCTTCTGGCGTTCGAGCGGACAGTTGGCGTCGATGTCGTCGAAGGCGTCCTGCTGCAAGATCACGAAATCGATCAGCTCCGATTTCCAGAAGCGTTCGTGGTACTCCACCGGCACGCCGTCGTCGCCCAGGATGTTGATCTGGTCGTTGGCCTCCTTGCCGCGCTGCACGAGCGTCTTGCCGGCATAGACGTTGTCCACCCAGCCCTTGCCGATGTGCGCGTCGAGGTATTCGCGGATTTCGGGGTATTCCAGATATTTCGAGTAGGAGTCGAGCGGATCGATGGCGGGATAACGCTTCGAGTCGGCACGCGCCTGCGCCAGGGCGTAGAAGCAACGCGCCGCCTTCTTCGTGGACTCCGTGACCGGCTCTTTGAGGTTGCCGCCCGCGGGCGACACCGTACCGAGGAAGGTCACCGAACCCGTCTGTCCGTTGGTCAGGCGCACCAGACCGGCCCGCGAATAGAAGTTCGAGATGATCGCCGAGAGGTCCATCGGGAAGGCGTCCTGACCGGGCAGCTCTTCCAGGCGGTTCGACATCTCGCGCAGCGCCTGCGCCCAGCGCGACGTCGAATCGGCCATGACGAGCACTTTGAGTCCCATGGCGCGGTAATATTCACCGATGGTCATGCCCGTGTAGACCGACGCCTCGCGCGCGGCGACGGGCATGTTCGACGTGTTGCAGATGATGATCGTACGCTCCATGAGGGGGTGGCCCGTATGGGGGTCGATCAGTTCGGGGAACTCCTTGAAGATTTCGACCACCTCGTTGGCGCGCTCGCCGCAGGCGATCATGATGATGACGTCGGCGTCGGCCTGTTTCGAAATGGCGTGCTGCAACACGGTCTTGCCGGCGCCGAACGGCCCCGGGATGAAGCCCGTACCGCCTTCGGCCAGCGGATTGAAGGTGTCGATCGCACGCACGCCCGTCTCCATGATGCGGTCGGGGCGCGGTTTCTCGACGTAGCTGCGGATCGCCTGCTTCACGGGCCAGCGCTGCACCATCGACACCTCGTGGTCGCCGCCTTCGGCATCGGTCAGGACGGCCACCGTGTCGGTGACCTTGTAGGAGCCCGCCGCGGCGACGCTCTTGACCGTATAGCTGCCCGTCATCGTGAAGGGAACCATGATCTTGTGGGGAATCCACTGCTCCTTCACCTCGCCCAGCCACGAAGCGGCCGAGACCTTGTCGCCCGCCTTGGCCAGCGGCGTGAACTCCCACGTCTTATCGAAATCGATCGGGTCGGTGATCGAACCGCGTTCGATGAAGAGACTATCCATCTTTTCGAGGTCGTTCTGCAATCCGTCGTAGTTGCGCGACAGCAGACCCGGAGCCAGCGTCGCTTCGAGCATGTGGCCTTCGAATTCGACCCGGTCGCCGATTTTCAGACCGCGCGTGCTGTCGTAAACCTGCACGTAGGCGTCGTCGCCGATGACTTTGATGACCTCGGCCATCATTTTGGTATCGCCCGTCCACACGTAACAGATCTCGTTCTGGGCCACAGGCCCGTCCGCCTTGACGATGACGATGTTGGAGATGATACCGTTTACACGTCCTGTAGTTTTCATATCTGACTATTTGTTATTTATCAATTCCTTGCCGTCCAGTTCGCGCAGCAGCCGTCCGAGCATGGCGCGGCCGCGCGCCTCGTCGAGCTGCGTCCAGCGCGCCACCAGATTGATGCGCACGAGGTACGAGAGGACGGCGTTCACGTTGAAGTAGTCTTCGGCTGCCAGATCGACGGCCTGCTGCCAGCGGATGCGGTCGATCTTGTGCTCCTTTTCCAGCAGGTTGCTTTCGTCGTTCACGGCGGCGATCACCGCATCGATGTAGGGCAGTTCGCCCCGCAGGCCGAAGTCGGAGGCCGACGAACGGCGCAGCTGCTCGGCCACGTCGTCGTTACCCACGACGTGCCCGTCGACGGGACGCCCCGCGGCACGGGCCGTCGTGGCCGCCGCGACGTTGCGCAGCGTGCGGTCGAAATCGCTCCACTCGCGCAGGAAACGGCTCGGCGACGCGGCGCACAGTCCGTAATAGGCTTCGAAAAGCGCCTGTTCGAAGGGGCGCGAGGTATCCACCTCCTCGGCCTCCTCCCCGTCGGGGCGGGCATAGGCCGCCAGCACCAGTCCGATCGCGTGCGGCAGCAGGCGCGGGTGTTCCGTCTCCTCCTTGAGCCGTTCGCGCGCGAAGTTGCCCAGCGGATCGTGCGCCGGACTGCCCGCACGCAGGGCGATCAGGTTTTTGCAGTCGTAATAGCCGTAGAGCAGCCTGACGGCGCGCAGGTCGCGCGGCGTCAGCTCGCGGAGTATCTCGTCGAGGATGGCGTGCGGATCGAATCCCTTCGCGCCACCGTCGAGCGAGTACTCCCGCAGTCCAGCTACCAGACAATAATAGTTGGTATCGAACATGGCGGTGTCAGGCTTTGAACAGCAGTTCGGAGATCTTGCCGCGCAGATACTCCTTCAACAGTGCCTCGAAATCGTCGTCCGAGAAGGAGATGTAATAGCTGCCGCCCTTGGCGCCCACCTTGAAGCCGGTGCGTACCTCCTTCGAATAACCCACTTCGATGCCCGCTTCGAGCAGCTCCTTGGCCGCAGCGGCGAACGCAGCGTCGAACTTCGCCCGCTCGGCTTCGGGCAGCAGCGCTTGCAGTTCGACCTTCGAAGACGATGCGCCGTTCCAGTTGCGGGCGACGCTCAGCAGCATCGCCTTGACGAATTCGGGATCCAGATTGGCGGCTTTCACGGCGGAGAAGGTACTCTCGGCCGCAATCAGCGAGGAGATCTCCTCCTTGATCCGGGCGACGGCCTGTTTGCCCGCCAGTGCGATCTCGGTCATCGAATTCTTGGCCGTATCTTCGGCCTTGGCCTCGGCGGCCTTCACGATGGCTTCGGCTTCGGCCTTGGCATCGGCGATGATCTTGGCGGCTTCGCTCTTCGCTTCCGAGACCAGACGTTCGGCCTCGGCGCGACCCTTCTCCAGCCCCTCGTCGTAGAGCTTCTGGGTCAATTGTTGAAGTTTGTTCTCCATAGTGTTCTGATTATCGTAATTCAATAATTTCTCGTACAAACGCCTATCCGGTAAAGATACGATTAAGCCGAGCGCAATGCAAATTTCATTTGCTTTTGCCGAGGCGGAGTATCTAAGACGTCAGCCAAAGATAGGCATTTTTTTCGAAGTTGTCCGAAAGCGAAAGGTCGTTTTTTGCTGGTTTAGGACACTTTTGCGCCGGAATCGTACAAATTACAGCCATTTTGTTTCGAAAGAAAACGCTTGTCCTTCGAAAGTAGTATGAAGGTTTTACTTTTTGAACAACATAGGCCGTTTTTTGAACAAACCGCGACCGTTTTCAATCGCAGGAAAACGGCAACGGGCCGCAGCGTGCTGCGGCCCGTTGCCGGAAACGCCGGCCCGAACGCTTATTGATGCTGCGGCCGCAGCAGGTCGAGGACGACTTTCACAGGCGAGAACGTCGTGACGGGGACGTCGACGAAAACGGTGTTCCAGCGTGCCATCGCGCCGTTCCACAACCCCGGCAGCTCCTGCGCCCGCAGCTCGCGGCCGGCGTAGGATTTCGACGAGATGAAACCCGTCTGCGGATCGGTATACCGCCGCAGGTCGAATTTCTCGCCCCTCACGTTGCGCACGCCGCAGACCAGATCGACCGGATTGAAGTGGGTGGCCCGCTGCATGAGCGGCCGGTCGGCGGGTGCGATCTGGCTCGACTCGGCGATTTGGAGCGATTCGGTGCCGTCGTCGTTGACCGCCCAGAAGGGGCCGCCGCCCGGCTCGCCCTCGTTGCGCACCATGCCGCACAGGCGGATGGGACGGTCGAGGACGGCGCGCAGCACGGCCGAGTTGTAGTCGTCGGGCAGCTTCACGCAGAGCCGTTCGCGGATGAAGCGGGCGATGTCGGCCAGTTCGGCGCCGCCCGTATCGAGCGCGCGGATATACTCGAAACTGCGCTCCTGCAATTCGAGCAGCAGTCCTGCCAGCACCTTCTTATAGGTTACCGTGTCGCCGCGGCGGGCGTCGGTGGTCACGTTGTCGATGTTCTTGACGAAGACGAGGTCGGCGTCGATCTCGTTGAGGTTTTCGATCAGGGCGCCGTGTCCCGCCGGACGGAAGAGCAGCGCCCCCGCGTCGGTACGGAAGAGCGTATTGTCGGGATTGACCGCCACCGTGTCGGTCGAGGGTTTCTGTTCGGAGAAGGCGATGTCGTAGTGCACGCCGAAACGCCGCTCGTACAGCGGAACTTTCTCGGCCATGAGCGCCTCGAAGTCCGCGCGGTGCTCCGGCGAAACGGTGAAATGGATGCGTACGCGCCCCCCTGCGGCGGCGTATTGCGCCCCTTCGACCAGATGTTCTTCGGCCGCTTTGCGTGCCCCTTCCGCATAGGCGTGGAAGGTCACCAGCCCCTTGGGCCGGCCTCCGTAGCCGAGTCCCTTGCCGATGATGTGTTCGACCACAGTGCGGTCGTCGGCGCCGGCAGGCAGCGTGGCGCGCAGTTCGGGCCAGAAGGCGAAGCGTTCGATGTTCTGCAGCAGGCGGTCGATCCCCTCGCTGCGCCGCCCCTCCTCGACGAAGGCGAAAAGCTCCTTGAACATGCGCGTCGCGGCGCCCGACGCCGGAACGAACTTGACGATGCCGAGCCGCGCCGCCGCTTCGTCGTAGCGGCGCACGGCGGCCGCCACTTCCTGCGGCGCGGGAACGAGAATGCCGTCGCCCGGAGCGGCGGCGCGGACGACTTTCAGGAAGGGAAAGCCGCGGCGGAAGTTTTCGAGTTGGCGCTCCACCGCTTCGGGGGTGAGGCCGTGAGCCCGGATGCAGGCCGTATCCTGTTCGGTGAACATAGGCGGTTCAGGTTTTAGTGCATGGCGATCGGTTGCGGAAGCTGCGCTCCGTTTCCGGTTTCGACCGAACGTTTTCGATAAGCCGAGCGCAGAGCCAAACGCAGTTCAGACTATGCCGAGGCGAGAAAACGAAGAATGAAATTCAATGTTTTCGTTAAGCCAAATAGGCAAAGCCGCGCTTGCGCGGGCGATGCCGAGGCGAGAAAACGGCCGTCGGAAACAAGGGTAAAGTTAATAAAAATTCCCTATCTTTGCAATATGATTCGGGATTTTTATGACATCGACCTCTCCGGCCGCAACAGTTTCCATGTGCGGCAGCGGGCCGCGCGGCTCGTCGAGTTCGAAACGACGGACGACCTGACCGCCTTTTTCAGGAAGGGGGCGCCCGCGAAATGGACGGTGCTGGCGGGGGGCAACAACATTCTCTTCACGCAGGATTTCGACGGTGTGCTGCTGACCCCGCGCGCCGCGTCGATCGACGTCGTGGCCGAGACGCCCGACGCCGTGGCCGTGCGTGCCGAAGCGGGCGTCGAGTGGGACGACCTGGTGGCGTGGGCCGTCGAACGCGACCTGTGGGGCATCGAGAACCTCTCGCTCATCCCGGGCAAGGTCGGGGCGGCGTCGGTGCAGAACATCGGAGCTTACGGCGCAGAGGCGAAAGATGCGATCGAGAGCGTCGAGATGTTTTGCACGGATACATGCAACACGTTGATCCTCTCGCGAGAACATTGTGCCTTCGGCTATCGCGAGAGCGTCTTCAAACATGCGCTGCGGGGGCGGGTCGTCATCACGGCGGTCACCTTCCGGCTGAGCCGCCGTCCGCGGCCCGATCTGGGTTACGGCGATCTGCTGCGCGAGACCGAGGCGCGCGGGGGCGCCACGCTGCGCAACATCCGCGAAGCAGTCTGTGCGATCCGGCGCTCGAAGCTGCCCGACACGGCCGTACTGGGCAATGCCGGCAGTTTCTTCAAGAATCCGGTGGTGGAGGCCGCCGTCGCCGAACGGCTTCGGACGGACTACCCCGTCCTGCCGCTCTACCCCGCCGCCGAAGGCCGCATGAAACTGGCCGCGGGATGGCTGATCGAGCAGGCGGGCATGAAGGGGCACCGCGAAGGCTGCGTGGGCGTCCACGACCGGCAGGCGCTGGTGCTCGTCAATTACGGGGGCGCCACGGGCAGCGAGGTGCTGGCGCTGGCTCATAAAGTGCAGGAGGCCGTGCGCGCGAAATTCGGCGTGGAGATCGCCGCCGAAGTAAACGTTTTATAATTATAAAATGAACGGATGACACGATCTGTCGGGTACGCCGTGCGGGTGCAGCCTGCGGAGAACGCCATCGGCGGCGGACGCGGCCCGCACGGCTCGGAGAGCCGCATCTCTGAGGCGCCAAATCCCGACGACACGGCCGCTTCGATTAATTCTTAATTCGATACACAGATGCTGACCGACCGTTTTCAATCCTACGTCGAGCGCCACGGGCTCTTTTCCCGCGACGACCGTATTCTGCTGACCGTTTCGGGCGGCGTCGATTCGATGGTGCTGCTGTCGCTCATGGCCTCGCTGGGCTATCGGTTCGGCGTGGCGCACTGCAATTTCCAGCTGCGCGGCGCCGAGAGCGACGAGGACGAGGTGACCGTAGCGCGCGAGGCGGCCCGCTACGGCGTGCCGTGCTACAACCGGCGGTTCGACACGGCGGCCGAAATGGAGCGCACGGGCGAGTCGATGGAGATGACGGCCCGCCGGCTGCGCTATGCGTGGTTCGAGGAGCTGCGGCGCGAGCACGGCTATGCGGCCATCGCCGTGGCGCACCACGCCGACGACTCGATCGAGACCTTTTTCATCAACCTGCTGCGCGGTACGGGGCTGCGCGGGCTGACGGGGATCAGCACCCGCATGGGACGGGTGGTGCGACCGCTGATGTTCGCTTCGCGCCGCGAGATTCTGGAATACGCCGTGGCGCAGAAGATTCCCTTCCGCGAGGACTCTTCGAACCGCTCGACCAAATACCTGCGCAACAAGATCCGGCTGGGGCTGATCCCCCGCATCCGCGAGATCAACCCCAAGTTCACCGACCTGATGCGCCGCAACATCGAACGGCTGACCGACACGCAGCTCTTCATCGAGGCGGCCGTCGCGCACATGCGCGAAGAGGTCGTGACCCAGGCCGACGGGATCGCCACGATCCACGTCGAACGGATCGAGGCGGCCTATCCGCGCAATTTCGCCGTCTACGAACTGCTCAGTTCGCAGTACGGCTTCAAGGGCGACGTCTGCGACGCGCTCTGCCGCGCGCTGAGCGAGGCGGCGACGGGTCGGCGGTTCTACGCCAGGGAGTACGTCGCCACGGTCGACCGCGGACGGATCCTCGTCGAACGCATCGCCCCCGGCGACGCCTGCGAAGTGACCGTCGAGCAGGGCGCCCAGCGCAGTTACTGCGGCAACATGGTGCTCTATTTCGAGACGTGCGACATCGACGACATCCGCGCTTACGACGTGCCGGAGCAGGTGGCGCTGCTCGACGCCGACCTGCTGCGCTATCCGCTGCGGCTGCGCCGCTGGCGCGAGGGCGACACCTTCATTCCCTTCGGTATGGAGGGGCGCAAGAAGGTGAGCGACTACCTGATCGACCGCAAGGTCTCGCTGCCCGAAAAACAGCGCCAGTTCGTGCTCCTGTCGGGCGACGAGATCGTGTGGCTCGTCGGCCGCCGCATCGACGACCGCTACCGCCTGACCGACCGCACGGAGAATGTTTTGCGTATCACCAAAGAGATCATCTGACTATGGCTAAGAGTGCAGTCCGTTTCCGGGATTCGGTGGCGCAGTTCGAGCGCCTGTCGGCCGATATCGCCGCCCGCCGTTTCGCTCCGGTCTACCTGCTCATGGGCGACGAGTCCTATTTCATCGACGCGCTGTGCGACCGTCTGGCGTCGACGATCCTCGGCGAAGCCGAACGGTCGTTCAACCAGATCGTCCTCTACGGGCGCGACACGGAGCCGGGGCAGGTCATCAACTTCTGCCGCCAGATGCCGATGATGGGCAGCTACGAAGTAGTGATCTTGAAGGAGGCGCAGCAGATGCGGCAGATCGAGAAGCTCTCGCTCTACACGCAGAAGCCGCAGGCGTCGACGATCCTCGTCGTCTGCCACAAGGAGAAGAGCGTCGACAAGCGTTCGGCCTTCTACAAGCAGGCGGCCGCCTGCGGCGCGGTCTTCGAGTCGGTGCGGCCGCGCGACTACGAGATCGGGCCGTGGCTGTCGGGATTCATCGCCTCGAAAGGGTGCCGTATCGACGAGAAGGCGCTGTCGATGCTGACCGACCACTTGGGATGCGACGTGTCGAAGATCGCCAACGAACTCGAAAAACTGCTCGTCTCGCTGCCCGAAGGGACGCAGCGCATCACCGACCGCGACATCGAGCGGAACATCGGCATCTCGCGCGAATACAACAATTTCGAGCTGTGCAAGGCCGTACTCGGCCGCGACATGGCGCGCGCGCTGCGCATCGCCGACCACTTCGGCCGCAACCCCAAGGAGAATCCGCTGCTGGTGACCGTTCTGGCGCTGTTCGGGCAGTTCCGGCAACTGTTCGTACTCAACTACCTCTACTGGCTCGCGCGGCGGCGGGGGACGGGCGCGCCGTCGGACGCCGAGCTGATGCGGGCGTTGAAGGTGGGCAACGTCTTTGCGATCAACGAACTGCGGCAGGCCATGCCCCGCTGGCCCAACAACAAGGTCTTCGGAGTGCTGGGGCTGCTGCGCGAATACGACGGCAAGAGCAAAGGACTCGACGCAGGCGGCGCGTCGGACGGCGAGCTGCTGCGCGAACTGCTGCTCAAAATGCTGACGATCTGATATTTCTGCTCAATGACCGACTTCTGCTCCATCGACGGCCGTTTGACACCCCTGGGCGAAGGTCTGCCCGGCGGGATCTATCTCTATCAACGGCTGCGCACGGTCGATTACCGGCCGTTGCACACGGAGGCGCATCTGTCGCGGCTGCGCGACGGTGCGGGGTCTCTGTTCGGCCGTCCCGCGGAGTTGCCGGCCGGCCGCATCGCCGACGAAATCGGCGCGCTGCTGCGTGCCAACGGCTATCCGGCAGGCGGCGCGACCGTCACGCTGCGGCTCTATGCCGACGGGACGTACGCCTTGACGGCCGACGGCGTGTCGCTCTATCGCACCTATGCCCTGCGAAGCCTGCGTCCTGCGGCAGCGGTCGTTCCCTGCGACGGCTACCGTCCCGAATGGCCCACGTCGGCACGCCGCGAAACGGCACGGTGGGCGCAGCAGGAGGCCGAGCGGTCCGGTGCGCGCTGTGCGCTTCTTTGCGACCGCGACGGCATCGTCCGCCGGGCCGGCGACGCGCCGCTGTTCGCCGTGCGCGACGACGTGATCTACGCCGCACCCCTCGATGACGTGGAGTGGACGTTGGTGGCCGAAGCGGCGCGGCGGGCAGGCATCCGGTGGGTGGAACGACCCGTCGGCGCAGCGCAGCTTCGGCTGTTCGACGAACTCTTCTCCTTCGACTGCGAGGGGGTCAGCTCGATCGCCTCCTACGAAGGCACACCCTATCTGTCGCTCACGGCCGAACGCATCGCCGCGGCACTGGCGGCGCTTCCCGAACGGTAGGGAGCGCTTCCGCGCAGCGGCGGGCCGGCTCGCGGGCAGGACGGGACGACCGGCGTTTCCCGAAAAATAGAAACACGACGGCCGCACGCGGCGCTATCTTGCGCGGAAAACCGTCGTACTCATGAAAAAATTCTTTCTTCTCTATGCACTGGCCGTCACGCTGTCGCTGGCGGGCGTCCTGCGTCGTTATCGCACCGAAACACATCGTCTCGAACAGAATCAACGCGCCCTTCTGTCGCAGGTCGAACGCTATCGCACGCGGGCGGGCGAAGCGGCCGCATCGGCCGAAGTCCTGCAACTGCGCTGCCGCGAATTCGAACGCCTGCGTGCCGGCGACGCCGAGCGCATCCGGCAGTTGGGCATCCGTTTGCGGCGGGTCGAAGCCGCGGCGACGCTGGCTACGGCGACCGAAATCGACGTGCAGGTACCGTTGCATGACACGATCGTGCGGCGCGACTTCGCTGCCGTCTGCGACAGCGGGCGGCTGGCCGCGGCCGTGCGTTTCGATACCGTCCGCTCGTTCCGCTGGCGCGATCCGTGGGTGACGGTCGAGGGCCGTATCCGGGGCGATTCGGCGGACTGCCGCGTCGAGAGCGTCGACACGCTGCGGCAGGTCGTCCATCGCGTGCCGCGCCGGTTTCTCTTCATCCGTTTCGGCACGAAGGCCGTGCGGCAGGAGATCGTCTCGTCGAATCCGCACACGCGGATCGTCTACGCCGAGTACGTGCGTTTCGCGAAGTAGGCCGGCGAAGAGGGGCAATGTCAAAATAAATTTGACATTGCCCCCGCTTATTCGTATCTTTGACTTCGTCTCAGATACTCCCGCTCGGCATAATCGAGCTGGCGCTTGCTTCTGCGCTCGACTTTTCGTATCTTTGGCTGCGCCGAAGATACTTCGCCCCGGCAAAATCGCAAATAAATTTGCTTTTGCCCCCGGCTTATTCGTATCTTTGGCTGACGCCGAAGATACTCCGGCTCGGCATAATCAAGCTGACGCTTGCTTCTGCCCTCACTTATTCGTATCTTTGTCGACAATAAACCCACAGCGAGGGATGAAAACAGCCATTTTCCCGGGATCGTTCGATCCCTTCACGCGCGGCCACGAAGCGATCGTCGAGAAGGCGCTGCACCTCTTCGACAAAGTCATCATCGGCATCGGCAGCAACGTGGCGAAACAGGGCCTGCTGAGCGTCGAGAACCGCAAGCGGCTCATCGACGACTACTATGCCGGCAACGCGCGCGTCGAAGCGATGATCTACGGCGGCATGACGGGCGACTTCGCCCAGCAGGTCGGTGCGGCGGCCGTCATCCGGGGCGTGCGCAACACCACCGATTTCGAATACGAGCGGACGATGGCCGCCACCAACCGCCGGCTCTACCCCGCCGTGGTCACGGTCATGCTCTTCACGCCGCCCGACGTGGCCGACATCTCCTCGTCGACAGTGCGCGAAGTGCTCGCGTTCGGCCGTTCGGTGGCGGAGTTCCTGCCCCGCGGCATCGAATTGGAGAACTACCTCTGAATGCTAACCAAATCAAACGAAATAACGCTATGATGGAATTTACAGCCGAAATGATCGCCGGTTTTCTGGGCGGCGACATCGTCGGAGACAAAACGGTCAAGGTACACACCGTCTCCTCGATCGAGGAGGGCAAGGCCGGCTCGATGGCCTATCTGGTCAATCCGAAATACGAACCGTTCCTCTATACCACCGAAGCATCGATCGTACTGGTCGACCGCTCCTTCACGCCGCAGCGGGAGGTGAAGCCCACGCTCGTCAAGGTCGACGACGCCGGGGCGGCCGTGCTGCGGCTGCTGGAGATGTACAACGCCGCGCGTCCGCAGAAAAAGGGCGTCTCGGAACGGGCTTCGATCTCACCCGAAGCCTCGTTGGGCGAAGGATGCTACGTGGGTGACTTCGCCGTGATCGAGGCGGGCGCACGCATCGGCGACGGCTGCCGGATCTACCCGCAGGTCTACGTCGGCGACGGCGTGGAGATCGGCGAGGGGACGACGCTCTACCCCGGCGTGAAGATCTACGAAGGGTGCCGCATCGGCAGCCGGTGCATCCTCCACGCGGGCGCCGTGATCGGTGCCGACGGTTTCGGGTTCGCCCCCAACGCCGAGGGCGGCTTCGACAAAATCCCGCAGCTGGGCAACGTCATTATCGAGGACGACGTCGAGATCGGGGCCAATACGTGCATCGACCGCGCGAAAACCGATTCGACGATTATCCGCCGTGGCGTGAAACTTGATAACCTGATCCAAGTGGGACACAACGTGCAGATCGGCGAGCATACCGTCTCGTCGGCGCAGATGGGCATCGCGGGTTCGTCGAAGATCGGCCGCAACTGCTTCCTCGCGGGGCAGGTCGGCATCGCGGACCACGTCACCATCGGCGACCGCGTGAAGATCGGCTCGCAGAGCGGCGTCGACAAGAACGTGCCCGACGGCGAAGTCCGCATGGGCACGCCGGCGCTGCCGGGCATCAAGTTCCACCGCGCGAACGCCGTCTTCCGCAACCTCCCCGAGTTGCAGCAGCGGCTCTCCGCGCTGGAAAAGGCGGTCAACCAACTGATAGAAAAATAAGTATGAAAAGAACACTCGCATTCGCGGCTTCCCTGCTCCTGCTGGGCGCCTGCTCCTCCGACGGATATACGATCCGCGGCAAGATCGCCGGACTCGACAATCCCTACGTCTACCTGCTGCGCTACACGGGCGAGGTGGAGGTCATCGACTCGGCCAAGGTCACCAAGGGCGACTTCGTCTTCAAAGGCAAGGCCGAACAGCCCGAGGTGGTCTACCTGAGCACCGACAAGCAACAGCCCTTCGTCCATTTCTTCCTGGAAAACGGCCGCATCAGCGTCGACGGCGCACTCTCCGCACCGGCCGACATCGCCGTACTGGGCACGCCGTCGAACGACATCCAGCGGGCGTTCGACGAAAAGATCGCCGCCTTGGAAGAGGAGTTCGCCAAGGCCGGCAACGACGTGCAGCGCGACAGCCTGCGCAAGGAGTACTCCAAGCTGATGTCCGACGCCGTGGAGATGAACCGCGACAATATCTACGGCGTGACCACGTTCCTGAACAACGCCTACGCCTTCCTTTCGCCCGAGGAGGTGATGGAGCAGATCGCGCTCTTCCCCGCCGAGTGGCAGCAGCGCCGCGAACTGACCGAGTTGCGCGAGGCCACCGAACGCAAGCTCCGCGTGAGCGCCGGCCATCCCTACATCGACATCGCGGCCAAGAATGCCGACGGAGGCGAGGTATCGCTCAAATCGGTCGTCGAGAACCGCAGGAACAAGTATGTCCTGCTCGACTTCTGGGCTTCGTGGTGCGGCCCCTGCATGGCCGAGATCCCCTTTCTGAAAGCCGACTACGAGAAATACGGCAAGAAGGGATTCGAAATCTACGCCGTGTCGTTCGATTCGCAGCGCGACCGCTGGATCGACGCCGTCAGGCAGCAGGGGATGAAGTGGATTCAGGTGAGCGACCTCAGCGGGTTCCAGACGCCCGCGGCCGAGGCGTACGCCGTGCAGAGCATCCCCTCCAACTTCCTGATCCGCTGTTCCGACGGCCAGATCGTCGCCACGCAGCTGCGCGGCGAAGCGCTCGGCGAAAAACTCGGCGAGCTGCTCGGCGACTGACCGCAACGCAACGACGGCCGGCCGTGCGCCGGCCCTTTCACCCGAACTTATACATTTTACCATGAAACGCATTTACACATTCGCAGCGGCCCTGCTCTTCCTGGGTGCCTGCACGTCGGACGGTTACACGATTCGCGGCAACGTCGAGGGCCTGGAATCGCCCTACGTCTATCTGATTACCTTCAACGGCACGCACAACGTGGCCGACTCGGCCAAAGTCGAAGCGGGCGCCTTCACCTTCACGGGCAAGACCGAACTGCCCGAAGTGGCCTATCTGAGCCGGGACAAGGAGCAGCCCTTCGTGCGGTTTTTCCTCGAAAACGCCCGCATCTCGATCGACGGCAACCTCTACAATCCCAACGAGGTCTACCCGACCGGAACCGCGGCCAACGAGGCGATGAACGCCTTCAACGAACTGACGTTCAACACCAGCGAAGCCTACGGCGTCACCGAATTGGAGGCTGACAAGAAACAACTGGTCGACCGCTACAAGCAGCAGATGCGCGAAACGATCGACCGCAACCGCGACAACATCTGCGGCATGATCATACTGGCCGAAACGGGGTCGATGTTCTTCACGCCGCAGGAGGTGCTGGCCGAGATCGACCGCTTCCCCGCCGAGTGGCAGCAGCGCACCGAACTGACCGACCTGCGCAAGGTCATGGAGCAACGGCTCCGCACGACGGTGGGACAGCCCTATGTCGACATCTCTGCCCCGAACGCCGACGACAAAGCGGTATCGCTCAAATCCGTGATCGAAAATCCCGCCAACAAATACGTCCTCGTCGACTTCTGGGCCTCGTGGTGCGGCCCCTGCCTCAGGGAGATTCCCTATTTGCAGGCCGACTATGAAAAATACCGCAAAAAGGGATTCGAAATCTACGCCGTGTCGCTCGACGACGAACGCGACGCATGGGTGAAAACCATCGCCGACAAGCAGATGAAGTGGATCCAGGTCTGCGATTTCAAGGCTTTCGATTCGCCGGCTTCGCTCGACTACGCCGTGGAGAGCATCCCGTCGAATTTCCTGATCCGCTGCTCCGACGGCCAGATCGTCGCCGCACAGCTGCGCGGCAAGGCCCTCGGCGAGAAGCTCGAAGAGCTGTTGGGGAAATAACCGGCGACGGCAGGCCGGCAGCGATGTGCTTCCGGCCTGCTGCGACCGGTTCCGCCGCTACCTGCGGCCCCAGATCGAACAATATCTGCGCACCGACGTGGGACAACCCTACCGCGACATCGCGGCGCCGACACCCGCAGGCGACACGCTGTCGCTGCGGCAGGCGGTGGAGGACCCGGCCAACAAGTGCGTGCTCGTCGATTTCTGGGCTTCGTGGTGCGGCCCCTGCATAAGCGGCATGAACCGCATCAAACAACTCTACGAAACCTACCGCGCCGCGGGGTTGGAGGTCATCGGCGTATCGCTCGACAGCCGACGCGAAGCGTGGCTCCGCGCCATCGAGAAGGAAGGCCTGCCGTGGAGCAACATCAGCAATCTCGACGGCTGGCAGACCGGCTTCGACAGCTACGGCATCCAGAGCCTCCCCTCCTTCGTGCTGATCCGCTGCTCCGACGGGCAGATCGTCGCCCGAAAGCCATGGGGCCGAGCCTCGCACATTCCCGTCGGCGAGATCGAAAAACTGCTCGGACAATAACATACCTGCCGAAATGCCTGCACCGAACAAAGAGTCCTACCGCATCATGGGAATCGACCCCGGAACCAACTACATGGGTTACGGCGTCGTGGAGGTCACGGGGCGCGAACTGCGCTCGGTGGTCATGGGAGCCATCGATCTCCACAAACTGACGGATCCCTACGCCAAACTGCGCCGCATCTTCGACCGCGTGGGGGCGCTCGTCGACGAGTACGCCCCCCGTGAGGTGGCGCTCGAATCGCCGTTCTTCGGCGAGAACGTGCAGAGCATGCTCAAACTGGGACGGGCGCAGGGCGTGGCGATGGCCGCCGCGCTCTGCCGCGACGTCCCCGTCTTCGAATACGCGCCGAGCCGCATCAAGCAGTGCATCACGGGCGGAGGGGCGGCAGCCAAAGAGCAGGTGGCGGCACTGGTCACCCGCATACTGGGGATCGACTACACCCCCAAGAAGCTCGACGAGACCGACGGCATGGCCGTGGCGCTGTGCCATTACTTCATGTCGTGCAGCCCGCTCAACGCCGCACTGGGCGACGAACGCAACAAGGGGCTGGGCGGCGGCCGCAAGGCCGCGTCGGCGCACGGCAGCAAATCGTGGGAAAAATTCCTCAAAGAGAACCCCGACCGCGAACTCAAACGTTGATCCGGTTCCTCCGCGACGCCCTTCCCGAACCGTTTCGCGTCCACGAATCCGCCTCTCCCAACCGACACGTTTTCAGGCAGTCGTCCGGCCGCTGCACCCTCTTTCGGAGCGTTTCCCCCGCCGATCCGCCATTTTAATTACATTCCGAAATTTCCAGACGAAATTCAGTTACGAATTGCAATTTTATCGAATAAATTCCAATCACTGTGTCACCAATTTAAAAAAACTCAAAAAAAATTCCTAACATTGCGGGGGGGGGTAATGAAAAAATACCTATCTTTGTCGACTACATATACTATACATATAAGCTCCTGAAAGCGGTGAAAAGACGATGCGCACTATGCAAACCGATTCACCCGAACGAAGAAACGAAAGACGAATACAATATTAATCATTTTTTGCGCATGAGAAAATTTTTACTACTGCTCGTACTCTGTCTGGGTAGCGTCGGCGCGACGTTCGCACAGATAAAGATTTCGGGAAAGGTTGTCGATGCCGAAACCGGACAGCCCCTTATCGGCGCCACCGTCATGATCGGTACGACGACGGGCGTAGCGACGCTCGCAGACGGCACTTACGTCCTTCCGGTCCCCGCCTCAGCAGGCGAGCATCCGGTGCTGACGTTCACCTACATCGGCTATGAAAGCCTCAATGTAACGGTCGGCAAAAATCACGTTGTCAACGCAAAACTGAAACCGGAAGTCGTGATCGACCAGATCGTCGTGACGGGTTTCAAAAACGCAAAGAAAGAGAGTTTCACCGGTTCGTCGGTCAAGATTTCGGCCGACGACGTCGCCATCGCGGGCGTCACGGACGTGAGCCGTATGCTCGAAGGACAGGTGGCCGGCGTATCGGTACAGAACGTTTCGAGCACCTTCGGTAGCGCCCCCAAAGTGCGTATCCGCGGCGTCACGTCGCTCAGCGGCGAGAACAAGCCGCTGTGGGTAGTCGACGGCGTCGTGCTCGAAGATGTCGTCAACATCTCCAACGACCAGTTGTCGTCGGGTGACCCGACGACACTGCTGGGTTCGTCGGTGGCGGGCATCAACGCCTCGGACATCGAGACCTTCGACATCCTGAAAGACGCCTCGGCGACGGCCCTCTACGGTGCCCGCGCCATGAACGGCGTAGTGGTCATCACCACTAAAAAGGGTAAGAAGGGGGCGCCGCGCATCAACTACACCGGCAACTTCACCATCCGCACGAAGCCCCGCTACTCGAACTACGACATCATGAACTCGGCCGACCAGATGGCCGTCACGTCGGAAATCGCCCGCAAGGGTATGCTCAACGAGAGCATTCTCAACTCGTCGAGCTACGGCCCCTACGGTCTGATGTGGAAGGCCATTTCGACCTACAACAAGGACACGGGCAAATTCGACCTGATGAACACGCGCAGCGCACGCGAGGCCTTCCTGCTCAAATACGCCAAGGCCAACACCGACTGGTTCGACGAGCTTTTCACGCACAACCTCCAGCAGGAGCACACGCTGAGCATCTCGACCGGTTCCGACAAGTCGCGCACCTACGCTTCGATCGGGTTCCTTCGCGACGACGGCTGGTCGGTAGCCGACGAAGTAAGCCGTTACACGCTGAATTTCCGCAACGACTACACCGTCAGCGAGAAGATCTCGGTCGGCGTACAGGCCGTCGCATCGTTCCGCGACCAGTCGGCTCCGGGTTCCTATTCGCGCAAGATCAACTCGGTGACGGGCGAATGGTCGCGTGAATTCGACATCAACCCCTTCAGCTACGCGCTGAATACGTCGCGCGCCGTGCGTCCCTACGACGACAACGGCAATCTGGAATACGTCCAGATGAACTACGCGCCGTTCAATATCTTCAACGAGCTGGAAAACAACAAGATCGAGCTGAACGTTGTGGACGCCAAGCTGCAGGGCGAATTCAACTGGTCGATCCTCAAAGATCTGAAATTCAACTTCACGGGAGCGCTCCGCTACGTGAAGAGCGACCAGCTCCACAAGATCACCGAGGATTCGAACGTCGCCAACGCCTATCGAGCCGCCGGCAACTCGACCATCCGTCAGAACAACCCCTATTTGTGGCACAATACGGAGGATCTCAACGCCGAGCCGATCGTCGTACTGCCGTTGGGAGGTTTCTACAACACGAACAACTACCGCATGCTCAACTACGACATACGCTACTCGCTCAACTACAACAAGGTCTGGGACGGTGCCCACATGCACGAGCTGAACGCGCTGGCCGGTATGCAGATCAAATACACCGACCGCCGCATCACCTCCGCGACGCAGCCCGGCTACCAGTATAAGATGGGCGGCGTGGTCTACAACGATCCCAACTTCTACCGCATGATGGCCGACCGCAAGACCGACCTCTACTCGGCCGAGGAGTTGTTCGACCGCTTCGTAGCGGCCTATGCCAACGCCGACTATTCGTTCGACCGCAAATACTCGATCTCGGCGACGATCCGCGTCGACGGTTCGAATGCATTGGGCAAGAGCGCCAATAAGCGCTGGCTGCCTACATGGAACTTCGGTGCCAAGTGGAACATCCAGAACGAATCGTTCATGGAGAACGCCTCCGACTGGGTCGACGTACTGAGCCTCCGTCTGAGCTACGGTCTGACGGCCTCCATGCCGCAGCTGGCCAGCGCAGGCGTGGTCTTCCGCAACCAGCAGTCCTTCAACCCCGGCCACAGCGAGAACCAGATCTACATCGAGGCATTGGAAAACTCCGACCTGACCTGGGAGAAGAGCTACCAGTTCAACGCCGGTCTGGACGTCACGCTGTTCAACAACCGGATGAACTTCTCGTTCGACTACTTCAACCGCAAGGGCTTCGACCTGATCGCGACGGTCAAGACGTCGGGCATCGGCGGCGAGTTCTGGAAATACGCCAACTACGCCGACCTCGATTCGCACGGCTACGACATCACGCTGGGCGGTACGTTCATCCGCTCGAAGGACTGGACCTGGTCGGCCAACTTCACGCTGGGTTATACGTGGAACCGGATCAAGAACGCCAAAAACCTGACGCAGACCAACGAGCTGATCCGCAACGAAGGCGGCAATAAGGAGGGTTATCCCGTCAACAGCCTCTTCTCGATCCCCTATGCAGGTCTCGAACCCGGAACGGGTATTCCATTGTACATCAACGAAAAGGGTGAAATTACCAAGGAGATCGACAAGCAGGGAACGGATACCGACTACCTGATCTACGAAGGCCAGGTAGACCCGAAGTGGACGGGCGGCTTCAACACCACGGTCCGCTACAAGAATCTCTCGCTGAACGCCTTCTTCACCTACCAGGCCGGCAACGTGATCCGCCTCGACCCGATTTTCAGCCAGTCGTACAGCGACCTGGCCGCCCTGACGAACGAGTTCAAGAACCGTTACGTCATGTCGGGCGACAGCGATGTTCCGGCCATTCTCGACTACGTGCACAATTCGATCTCGATCACCGATGCAGGCACCTACGCCTCCTATAACTACACGGGCAAGCGCGTGGCCAAGGGCGATTTCATCCGTCTGAAAAGCATCTCGCTCAACTATGACTTCTCGTCGGACTGGATCAGCAAGAGCCGCTTCTTCAAGACCGCCAGCGTCCGCTTCACGGTCAAGGATCCGTGGCTGATCTACTCGGACAAGGCGCTCAACGGCCGCGACCCCGAATTCTACAACACGGGCGGTGTGGCCATGCCTACCACCACGCAGTTCACGCTGTCGCTGAACCTCGGCTTCTAATTCAGTAAAAAAGAGAGAAAAGAGATATGAGAAAAATAATCATCGCACTGATCGCCTCGACCGGAGTCCTTTCGGGCTGTTCCGACTTTCTGGGCACCGATCCCGACAATCGTACCTACATCGATACGCCGGAAAAAGTCTCCGCGCTGCTGGTTTCGGCCTATCCGAGTTCCACGTTCTATTCGGTAGTCGACGCCCGCTGCGACGGCTTCGTCGACTACGGTACGGCCATCGCGGGCGTAAATTCGCTCTTCACCTATCAGGAGGACGCTTTCCGCTGGCGCGAATACTCGCTTGCGGGCGAAGGCGCATGGGACGGCTACGAACCCTACTGGTCTGCAGCCTACGAGGCCGTAGCGGCCGCCAACCATGCCCTGGAAGCGATCGACGAACTGGAAAAAACGCACGGCCAGACCACGCAACTCGAACATTCGCGCGGCGAAGCGCTGCTGTGCCGCGCCTATGCGCATTTCTGCCTGCTGTCGCTGTACAGCGACTTCTTCGATCTGGACAACATGGCCAGCAATCCGGGCATCCCCTACGCCACCGATCCCGAGAAGACGACCTATGCCGAATACTCGCGCGAAACCGTCGCCGTAACGCTTTCGAAAGTGCTCCAGGATCTCGAAGACGGCATGAAAATCGTCGGCAGCGCGAGCGACTACAACGAGCCGAAGTTCCACTTCACGCCCCAGTCGGCCCTGGCCTTCGCAACCCGCGTGGCGCTCTTCACGCGCGACTATCAGAACGTAGTATACTACGTCAACCAGTTCTTCCCCACGCCGAGCCTCTTCGACAAACCCGGCACTTCGAACACGATCACCAAGACGCCTGTCCGGTTCCCCTCGGAGAGCGATCCCTGCCGCATCTTCTGCCGCAGCTATCTCACCGACTGGAACAAGATAAGCACCTACAACGACAACTCCGACAAGATCGGTCAGGAGTTCGCGTCGGCCGGCAGCAACGCGAACCTGCTGCTCAGCGAACCGATGACCGCCATCGGGCGAACCATCTCGGCGAACCTTTACACCCGTTACACGCTCAACGAGGAGGTCTTCACCAAATTGACCACCGAGAACGCCACCGGCGCGGACTGGGTCTATTCGAACTGCGCCTACGGGTACAGCGGCGGTGCCAAGGGCAAGGTGCTGGCGAAGTATTACGAGGAGTTCTACTATTCGGACATCGTCGAGGGAATCGGTACGGCCTACACCAAATTGCCGCTCTTCCGCAGCGACGAGATGCTGCTGGCGCGCGCCGAGGCCAATACGATGCTCGGCAAGTTCGACGAGGCGCTCGACGATCTGAACTGCTTCATCGAGCTGCGCATCCCGGCCGACGATTTCGACATCGCCACCACGTCGCTTACGCAGGCCAAGATCCTGAGCTACTACTCGGCGCAGTTGAACGGTGCGAACACCTTCATCAACAGCGACTTCAACAAGGGCCGTTTCCTCGACGGCGAGCAGGGGCGTCTGCAAAAGGCACTGATCCTGACGATCCTCGACTTCCGCCGCATCGAGTTCCTCTACGAGGGACAGCGTTACTACGATATCCTGCGTTGGAACATCCCCGTCACGCACCGCGACAACTCCGGTCAGACGAGCACGCTGACGCCCGACGACGACCGTCGCATCCTGCAAATCCCGCAGACCGCGATTCTCGCCGGCGTCGAAGCCAACCCGATGAACAACATTCCGCAACCGTGGTAAACAATACAATCCAATCGTGAAAGATATGAAAAGATACAACAACATATTCCTTGCAGCCTTGTTCGGAGCGACGTTGCTTCTGGGCGGTTGCCGCGAAGAAGAGAAGATAGCCGACGATCTCTACATCCCCGGACTGGGCGGGGAGGAGTACGCCGAGAACGAACTGGACAAATGGCTGTACCAGAACTACACGCTGCCCTACAACATCGACGTCGTATACCGCTGGGATGCTGCGCAGGCTTACAGCAGCCTGTCGGAGGTACAGCTGGTTCCCGTCGAGTTCGACGCCGTACAGCCGATGATGGCCGCCCTGCGCGACGTATGGTTCGAACCGTATATCCAGGCTACGGGCAACAGCCAGGACTTCCTCAAAGAGGTCGCCCCGAAGAAGATCGTGCTGGTCGGCAGCCCCGAATACCAGAACGGTTCCTACAAGTTGGGACAGGCCGAGGGAGGACGCAAGATTCTGCTCCTGAACGTCAATAATTTCGACGCTTCGGATGAGAACGAGCTCAAAGAATCGCTCCACACGATCGTCCACGAGTTCACGCACATTCTCCACCAGACCAAGCTCTTCGACAAGAAGTATCAGGAGATCTCGACGGGCCGGTACAACTCCAACTGGACGTTGCTCAAAGACCCCGAGGCCCGTCGTCTGGGATTCATCACCAGCTACGCGATGCTGAACAAGGACGAGGATTTCGCCGAGATGGTTTCGGGCATTCTGGTCTTCGGCTACGACTGGTTCAAGGATACCGTGCTGGCCGAAGCGGAGAAATCGACCGAGAATCCCAACGCGAAAGCCGATCTGGAAGCGAAGCTGGCCATCGTCGAAAGCTATTTCAAGGAGACGTGGAACATCGAGTTCTTCGATAACGAGACTTCGGGCGAAAAGGGCTTGGAGACCTATTTCCGCGAAGCCATCGAAAAGGTCGTTTCCAATCCTCCCACGAAATAGCGAACGTCCGGATTTTAACAAGTAAGAAAACGACAAGATACTATGAGAAAATATATCAGCATACTCATTCTGCTGGCTTCCGCGGCCGTTCATACGGCTTGTAACGAAAGTACGGTTACGATGGACGACAGTGTCGACGTTCGCGTGGACTCCGCCATGAAGGGCTATCAGGCACAGCTCGCCGGAGCCGAATTCGGCTGGTTCGCCGACATCGAGACCAGCAAGGGATTCTACCGTTTCTGGATGGATTTCGCCGACAACAACATGGTAACGATGTTCACCGACAACCTCGACTATCCGGAACTCAACGGCATCCCGCGCACGTCGACCTACATGTTCCACGCCTACCAGCGTCCGGTGCTCACGTTCGACACCTACAACTACCTCCACATCATCAGCGACCCCAACGATGCGATCAGCGGCGGTACGGGCAACCTGGGACTGAAAACCGATTTCGAATTCGAGATCGACGAGGTGACGGACGACGTGTTCACCATGACGGGCCGCATCAACCGCATCAAGGCCACGCTGACACGTGCCACGGAGGCCGAGATGCAGGCCGTGAAGCAGGGTCAGTTGCAGGAGGCGCTGCGCAATGCGCCCTCCTACAAGCAGAACCTCTTCTGCTACATGGACGTCAACGGACTGACCGTCGACGTGAAACTCAGCACCCGCACGGTCATGTTCCTCTACAAAGTAGGGAACGTCACGCAGATCGAAGCGGTCGAGACGCATACGGACATCGTCACGAAAGACCTCGTATTCGACACTCCCGTTACGATCAACGGCGTGGAGATCAAAGGGCTGAACTACCATGCCGACACGGACAATTTCACCACCGACAGCGACACTCCGATCCTCATACAGGCCAAGAGCAAGGCCAATATCGGCATGGAAGCCTGCTTCGGCGTCGAAAAGTACTACACGATCCTGCGCGTGGAGGACGGCATGTTCCCCAGCACGAACGAATCCGAGAACTATCTGGGCTATCTCATGCACAACATCTTCCAGATGAAGTTGCTGCTCACGTCGGGCATCGCCTCCTTCTCGCACATCAACCTCTATTTCGGGCTGGATACGGAGGGCAACTCGCAGCTGACGGTCGCTCCGGTGATCGGCGGCATCGGGCAGGAGGTGCGGTATACCTACCAGATCACCTTCAACCAGGCGGAAGACAGCTTCACCATCGACGGTTCGACGCTCTCGATGGACAGCAATGCCGAAAGTTTCAACGACGGCAGTATCTACAACCTGACCGAGTTCCTCAAAAACAAGACCTTCAAGATCGAATGGACGAACGTAGCATACGACGTCTATACGATGGGGCAGCTGCGTGCCACGAACAGCAGCCAGACGGCTGTCATCTACGGGGCGCTCACACAGGAGTAACGGGAAGTTCTTTCAACGAAAACGGCAGGACGAATGTCCTGCCGTTTTCGTTCCGCCCCGTCCCGAAGGGCCGGTCCCGCCCTACTCCCGCATGGCGGGACACCGCTCCCCACCCTGCCGGCTTCCGGATTTTCCGCCGTGCGAACCCCGCACCCGCTCCGCCGCCCATCGTCCGCAGAAGCCCGCAACAGCAGACACTCCCGACTTCCGAAACGCCATTTTCCGGGTCGGATAAATTTTATCCGCAAAAAATTTGCATAAACCGGAAAAATACCCTACATTTGCACTCGCAATAAGGGAATGGCTCCGTAGCTTAACTGAATAGAGCACTTGACTACGGATCAAGAGGTTACAGGTTTGAATCCTGTCGGAGTCACGAATTTTCAAGAGGTTACGATCGGATCGTGACCTCTTTTTTCATCGGGTACGGACGAATCGCTTCGCTCCGACGTCCTTTGCCCGCATCGGTACCGCTCCCGCCTCCTGCCTGCGGCACCGGCCCGCCGCGCCCCTCTTCCCGCCACGGAGCCTGCCACGGAGCCTGCCACGGAGCCTGCCGAATGCCGTTTCCGACCAAACCGCTGAGATCCCTGCCCCGCACCGACAAGAGTTCTTCCCCCGACAAACCGACATAAATACTACTCCGGAGAGTTGATTTTATCGGAAAAATTTGCTATTTTTGGATAATCGATACCCGAAAGCACGCCGCGCCGGACCCCTGCGACAGACAATGCCGGATCGAACATGAAGAGGCCTCTCCCCGATATCTCCGACCAAAAGCTGGTCGTCCTTCTGAAACAGGACGATTTGAAGAGCTATGAAGCCCTCTTCCACCGTTACTACGACCTCTTCCTGACCTTCACGAAAAGAGTCGTCAGGGGGGGGGAACATGCCGCCGCCGAAGACATCGTACAGGAGGTCTTCATGCAACTCTGGCTCGGCCGCGACCGGCTCGACGAGCACCGCTCGCTCTACAATCTGCTCTTCACGATGACCAAGCACCGTATCTACGACCATTTCCGCCGTCGATACAACCTCGAAGTGCTCCGCCGTCCGCTGTCGGAGTTCGATGCCGTCTCAGACGAAGCCGAAAGCCCCGAAAGCGGTCTCGAAGCCGAGCAACTCCGGCAGACGATCGCACGGACGGTCGCCGCCATGCCGCCGCAGCGACGGACGATCTTCGCCCTGAGCCGACAGGAGAACCTCTCGCGGCAGGAGATCGCCCGACGGCTGGGAGTGTCGGTACGCACGGTCGACAAGCACCTCGAACTGGCGCTGCGCGAAATCAGGCTCCGTGTCAAGGATTTCCAGTGGGTGCTCCTGCTGTTCCTGTTCCGTTAAAGAGCGTCAAAGAGGATGTTTCCGCGAACCGGATGCAGAACCGGATTCGCCCGGACGATGCCGCCAATTTTTCATCCCCGCGCTCCGCAGCCTCGGACTGCCGGCAAAAAAACGGGGCGACCACCGGTCGCCCCGCCCCCTAAAACAGACTTTTCGTCACTTCCCGAAAACGTCGTTCAGTACCGCTGCCAACCGATAACCGGCTTTTGCGATCTGGCTCTCGGCCAGCGGCTTGTACTTTTTTATGAAATCGTTGGCCACGGACTCGCCCGGCTGCACGTCGTAGATGCACTTCGACGCCGCGGCCGATTCGCGCCCCCAGTCGTAGACCGTACCCGAGGTGATCTCGGCCTGTTCCGCCTCCGTATACCGGTCGAGCAGCCACGCCAGATCGGTGAAACTCCACGGATGGGGACGCTGGACGATCTCCGAATCCCAAATGGTGTGGTAGCGCATCTCCCTGCCGAAATAGTCGACCTTGTAGTAGCCGATCGTCGTATTGCCCGGATAGCGGATATGCGCCGGACAGTGCATGTCGCCCACGCAATGGACGATCAGCTGGATGCGGGCCAGCCGCGTCGAGTCGTCCAGCTCGCGGATGCGGTTTTTCAGCATATCGGCCGACTCCTCGATGTAGTAGAGGCAATTGGCCAGATACTTGTCGGTGCCGGGCCAGCGGTTGCCGGGCACGACCTCGCCCTCGGCGTCGACCGAGAAGGTATGGGGCAGCTGGTGCATCCGGTCGCCCTTCGCGGGATCGTAGCCCAGGTCGACGAGCATCTGCGGTTTGTAATCGTCGAGCCACGAGGCGTAGTAGACGATCGACTCGCCGTCGAGCCACTTGTCCAGATTGGCCCTGGCCTTTTTCGTAAGGTGCTCTTCGGCGATACGGGCCACCGTCGCGTGGCCCAGACGCCCCCACGCAAAGAGATTTTGCGTCGCACACAGTGTTGCCGCCAACGCGAGCAGCAGAATCGGTCTCTTCATGTTTGCAGTTTTTTCGGTTCATCGGGGATCTGCCCCGTTCTCAATATATACGGTTCCGGCGGAAAAAAGTTTTCTCCGCGATGTTACTTTCTGAATGTCCCGATCAATTTTTTCGGATAATTCGTCGCAATGGCGCGCAGGCGGTCGATGTAGTTCGCATAGTAGGCCGCGTCGACGTCCTTGTCGATGGTAAAGACGCTCACTTCCACGCCTGCCGACGCATAGTCGTCGATTCCCCACTGCCCGCTGCCCGCCGCGCCGTCGAACCAGATGTTCGAGGCGTCGATGTTGATCCACGGATCGATGTAGGTCTGATACTCTGCCGGAGCGACGTAGCCCATCCAGCCGGCACGCACGCCCGCGCTCTGGGCCGCCGAATAGCAGAGCGTCCAGACGGTCTTATTGCTCGTAACGATGAATTCCACGAAATTGCGCGCCTTCATCCGCTCGATCACCTGACAAGCCAGCTGGCACGAACGCGCCGAGAAGCCCGTATAGCCCGCCGACGAACCGTCGACGAGGATGTTCTTCACGTCGAGCCACAGTTTCGACGTTCCGGCGCGCATCACCTCTTCCAGAAAATCTTCCAGCAGCGGAAGCCGTTCGCCGTTCGACAGCGTCCCCGCGGCGCACAATTCGTCGTAGGTATGCTCCCACGGCTTGAGCCCGTTCACGAGACAGCCCTGGGTGGCGTGGGCCATGATCACGCGGTTGTCGGCCGTGGCGTAGATGTCGCACTCCACGGCATAGACTTTCAGGTCGAGGGCGTATTTCAGCCCCGCCAGCGAGTTGTCGGGATGCCCCGACTCGGTCGCACCGCCGCGATGCGCCACGACGATGCTCCCCAGCGGGTTGGTCGGGGCGGCGTACTGCTCCTCCGGCGCAGGCGGCGCCGCGGGCGTCATGTCGAAATCGCGCGGCTCCTCCGTACAGGCGGCCGTCACCGCAGCCGCGCAAATCAATAAAAATCGGTATAGTTTCATTGTTCTGTTTCGGTTTAAAATCGTTTTCTGTCGCTGCCCCTCCTTTTCCGAGGAGGGACGGGTCGGGAAGAGGGTGCTCCGCCCTCCCCCGACCGCTCCTTCGGCGGATCACTCCGCGTCGTAGTTCTTCACGCAGCGTACACCGTGCGCGACATTGCCGTTCTGGTAGTTGTCGCGGAAGATCCAGTTGCCGTTGTTGGTCATCGCCACCAAACGCCACCCCATGTAGCAGGTATGGCCGTTGCCGGTATAGGTCGCCGTCGTGGGCATCGGAATCCATACATGGGTCTTCAACCCCAGATCCTGCCATCCCACCGACATCGCCCGCCACCCCGTAGGCGCCAGATTGAAGCCGAACTCTTCGGAGTTGTCCGCAATATCGGCCTGAGCCGGGCTCTTCGTCGTCGAACCTTCGTTGACGGGATAGAGACTGCCCGCCTCGTCCCACAGGCACTTGCCGCCGACCGTCCACAGCGCCCGAGAAATGCGCAGATAGGGCACCACATTGATCTTGTAGGCAGCCGACGAACTGCCGTAGACCGTATTGGCGAACGACGGCTCCTTGGGCACGTATCCGCCGTTGTTCTTCGACCCGAAGTCGTAGGCGGCGTAGAGGATGTCGTACCAGTCCTGGAAATTGGCCACATGCCAGCCGTAGGGGCAGATACCCTGAATCTGGATGCGCGAAACGGGATGCTCCTCGAAGAACTCCTCCTCGCGGCCGGCGTACTCCTGCAACTTCGCGCTGGTCAGTCCTTCGAACAGGATCGTGTAGTCCGCCGCGTCGCGCACCTCGCGTCCCACGGTGTAGGGCGCGGGCCACTCGCTGTAATACTCCTCCATCAGACCGCCGCGCGGCGCGCCCGTCAGGTATTCGTAGAAGGTATAGTGGCGACCGCCGAGGGCCGTGATCGCGGCGTCGGGCTCCAGCTCGCCGCCGTTCCCGGTGTCGTCCCACGCCGGATTGCGCACCGCCGTGTTGCGGTAGCTGTACGTGGGGTCGGTCTTCGAGTTGTAACCGCCCGTATCCTTGTTCGTCGCGCTGAAAACCAGCGGACAGCCCAATTTGTAGACACCGATGCCGTCGCCGCCGTCCCAGTCGAGGTTGCGCGTCATCCACGTCTTGTAGGTTCCGCGCGGAGTGACGTAGGCTTTGGTCGGATAGTCGGCCACCCGATCGTCGGGCAGGCAGTTGGGCGTCGTAATGCGCTCCCACTGCCACGTCATGCGGTTGAAGTCGACCGTGAGCGTGCGCAGACCGTCGGCGTCGATTTCGGGCCCTGCGGGCAGCGGTGCCTCGGCCGATGCGATCTCGGCGACCGTCCCTCCCGCCGCCAGCACGTAGCAGGGATAGGAGGCCGTGCGGCTGTCCTTGTTGATGCGCACGGGATTCGTCCCGTCGGCCGCGAAATAGGTCTCGGCCGTATAGACTCCCTCCTCCTGCTTGGTCATCTGCAACGCCGCATCGATCGCCTCGTAACGGGGCACCGACGCGCCGTAGAGATAGTAGTAATCGTCCACACGCAACTGCACGACGGCGATCTCGGCCGACGCCTCGCTCGTGTCGGCCGTGCCGACATGGATGGTGAAGACCGCCGTGCGGTTGTCGCTCTTCGAGGTCCACTCCGCAGCCCGCAGCACCACGCGGCCTGCCCCTTCGTCGCTCCACGTGAGCCACTCGCCGGCATCCGGCTCGCCGTAGGTCACCGAGTAGTCGTAGACGTCGCCCATGTTGGTCGTGTAGTCGATCGTCGTCTCGCCGCCGGCAGAGGCATACTCGATGCCCGTCTCGGCCAGTTCGCAGACGATCTCGGCGTCGGCCTTCAACCCTGCCTGCGTAATGGGAAAGGTCTCGACGGTGCCGTCCTCGGCCGTCACGGTCAGCACGCCCGAACGGCGGTACTCCGTGTTGGGCGTCGCCATGATCTCCACGGCCCGCATCCGCGTCGTCGTCACGGCGCTCGTCCACGTATCGGCGAACGATTCGTCGACGACGGTCTCGCCGACCGTGGCCCACGCCACGTCGCCCTCGGCGCGCCACGTGTAGCGGCCCTTCTCGAAGGGCATCACCTGCACGACACCCACATAGGCCACCTTGCCGTCGACGGTCGTGCCGTCGGCCGTGAACCCGATTTCGGCGGGCGACAGGGCGATGCGGGTAGCCGTATCGACGCCCAATTCCCCGGCATCCTCGTAACATCCCGCAAGGAGCGCCGCCGCCGACAAGAAAGATATGATTCGTGTTTTCATCTGCTCTGAGTTTTAGGTTATCGGATCAGTTCCAGCCCTCGGTCTGCGTGAGCTTGGTGTTCTTGTTGCGCGCCGACGCCGAAATGGGCCACAACAGGATGTTGGGGTTCAGCGCGCGGCGCTCGGCCAGCGAGGGATTGTAGTCCCATATCTTGTCCAGTCGGATGAGCGTCCACCACACCACCCCTTCGCACGGGAATTCGAGCAGCGTCTCGGTACACAGCGCATCGAGCACCGCCTCCTTCGTGGCCTCGGTGTAGAAGTTATCCACGCCGTAGGCACGCTTAGCGATGAGATTCAGCGACTTGACAGCCCCCTCATAGTCTTTGCGCCAGTATTTCAGTTCGGCGTCCAGCATCACCGCCTGCGCATAGCGATAGTAGAGCAGGTCGCAGTCGAGGATCATCATGTTGGTCGAACAGTCGCCTTTGAGTTTGTTGGGGCACGAAATCGTATTCATCACCCCCTCCGACGACGAGCCGTAAGGCCCTTCGAGGTAGTTGCAGTCCACGCGGCGGTCGTTGTGCTCGGCCTTGCTGCGTTTGAGCACTGAGATGAAGTTGTCCGAATAGTTCCACCACTGCGTCGTGTAGATCGGCACGGGATTCATCTGATAGGCCGGCGCCACGTTGGTCGCGGGCCAGTAGAAGGTCCAGTAGTAGCCGCCCGTGAGCTTCTCGGTCTGGTTGTTGTTCAGCGCGAAGATCACCTCGGCGTTGCACTTGTTGTCCACCGCGAAGATCGAGGCGTAGTCATCGAGAAGGCGCGCCGACGAGATGCCGATCGCCTTCAACGCCTCGTCGGCCAGCGCGAGGTAATCGTCGCCGCCCGCCTGCGTGGCGTACATCCACAGCGCGTATTCGGCTTTGAGCATGTTCACCGCATCGGGCGTGGCGACGTACTTGTCGGTGCCCGAGGTGACGTAGGCCACGGCCGTCTCGATGTCGCGGCCGATCTGTTCGTAGACGTAGGCTTTGGGCGAACGCGCGGGATAGCACTCCTCCGCATCGACCGACTCGACGGGGTTGAGCAGCAGCGGCACGTCGCCCCACAGGCGCACGGCCCAGAAATAGAGGTAGGCACGGGCGAATGCCGCCTGTCCGATCGCCCACTGGCGGTCGGCGTCGGTCATCGGCACCGTCGGGGCGTATTTCAGCACGGCATTGGCGGCGTTGACGGCCGTGTAGAGCTTCGTCCAGACCGTCGAGGCGTTCGAGTCGTTCATCGTGCTGTTCTGCACGCCGTACATGTCGTTGTCGTGTCCCGTGCGCCACGATCCGGCGCCCCACATGTATTCGCCCACACGCGCTTCGCCCCAGTAAAAGACGTTGACCTTGTCCTGCACGAAATTGGCGCGCATGAGGTAGTAGATGCCGTAGGCCGACGTGGTGACGTCGCTCGACTCGGTCCACATGTTGCTCGCCGTGAGCTGGTTGTCCTGTATGATGTCCAGATCGCCGTGGCAGGCCGTCGCCACGAAGGCGGCGCATCCCGCCAGCGCGATCAGCAGTTTCTTGGATTTCATGGTTTTATCTTGGTTGTAGTGAAGCATTAGAAGACGCATTTGAGCGAGAAGAGCACCTTGCGGGCATTGGGCGCGATGTTGCCCGTGGCATCGCCCGTCGACGTACTCTTGTAGAGATTGCCGTCGGCGCCGGCGCCGCTTTCGGGGCTGATCGAACCCGATACCTTGGTGAAGTAGTAGAGCGTATTGCCCGTGACGCTCACCGTGAGCTTCTTCATGCCCAGCTTCTTAATCCAGCGCACGGGCAGGTCGTATGCGAGCGTCACGTCGCGGATGCAGAGGTAGTCGGCCTTCTCGACGTTGAAGTTCGAGATGCGCGAGAAGTTGCGGTTGCCGTAGTCGGGATCATTGGCGTAGAAGCGCGCGTACTTGGCCTCCGTATCGCCCGGATAGCGCCAGCAGTCGTAGACCATCTTGTCGAGGTTGGCGTTGTTGCTGCCCATGCCGTTCTGGAAGACGCGCGACTTGAAGTAGTTGTAGATCGAGTGTCCCAGCGCGTAGTCGAGATAGACCGACAGCGAGAGGTTCTTGTATTTGAAGGTATTGTTGATGCCGCCCACCGAGTGCGGGATCACCGAGCCGAGATAGAACATATCCTCCGACGAGATCTGCTCGCGCCCGTCGGCCAGGCGCGCCGAACCCTCGCGGTTGCACCACTCGTAGTCGCCGATGTCCTTGCGCCCCTTGTATTTCGAATCGGTATTCTCCGAGAAGCCGTCCGAACGGCGGTAGCCGTGCGACTGGCTGTCGTAGAGCGCCGCGTCGGCCTCGGCCTGCGACTGGATGATGCCCGCGATCTTGTAGCCGTAGATGCGTCCCAGCGGTTCGCCCACGGCCGTGCCGCCGAAGCGGTAGCCGCTCTCGGTCATCGTGTAGCCGCCGATGCGCCATGCGTCGCGGCCGTCGACGTCGGTATACTTGTACTCGTCGGGCAGCGACAGCACCCGGTTGCGGTTGTAGGTGTAGGTCAGGTCGGTCGTCCACGTGAAGTTCTTCTTCTGCACGTTGATCGAGTGCACTTCCAGTTCGAAACCGGAGAAGCGCGCCGAACCGACGTTGGCCTTCACCGACGAGTAGGCCGACGTGTCGGGCAGCGTGATCGAGAAGATCATGTTGTCGGTCACCTTGTTGTAGTAGTCGGCCACGATGCGCAGGCGGTTCTGGAACATCCCCAGATCGAACCCGATGTCGAACTGCGTGGTAGTCTCCCAGCGCAGCGCACTGTTGGCCATCGCCGAGGCGATCGTCGTCGAGTGGCCGGCGTAGTTCTGCGCCGTGCTGTACGAACCGTAGGCGTCGTACAACCCGATGCCGTTGTTGCCCGTCATGCCGTAGCTCACGCGCAGTTTCAGGTCGTTGATCGGCCGCACGTTCCAGAACTTCTCGTCCGAGACGTTCCATGCGGCGGCGCCGGCGGGAAAGAAGCCCCACTTGTTGCCCGGCGCGAATTTCGACGAACCGTCGGCGCGGGCCGTGAACGAGAGGATGTAACGCTTGTCGAAGTTATAGTTCACGCGGCCGAAATAGGAGATCAGCACCTCCTTCGTATCCTTGTTGCTGGCCGTGAAGTTGCCGCCCGATTGGAGCACGGGCACCTTGTCCGACGGCGCATAGGTCGAATTGGCCGTCAGGTAGCGGTAGCGCTCGGCCATGTAGTCGTAACCGGCCGTCACGCCGATCTGGTGGCGCTTGAACGTGCGGTCGAAATTGAGGTAGGCCGTGAACTGATCGCGCAGCGTCTCCGTGCGCGTCTCGGTGCAGCTGCGAGTCTGTTCGAGCGAATTGCCCTTGTAGTAGTAGCTGCCGCGGTAGTTGTAGTCGTGCATGGCGTACTGCGCCGTGGCGGTCAGCCCGTCGACGATCTCCCAGTTGAGGTTGAAGTTGCCCGTGGCGCGCTTGTCGGCGCATTCGCGGTCGTAGTAGGTCTCGTACCACATCGCCGTGTGGCAGTTTTTGTTGTCGCCGCCGCGCAGCAGGTTGCCGTCGGCGTCGTAGTCGCGGTGCGTGGGTGCGATCAGCAGACCGCGTCCGAGGCTGTTGAAGTAGTTGTCGACGAGCGGGTGGCGGATCGAACGCGACAGGTCGAAGGTCGTCGAGGCCGACAGCCGCTTCGAAATCTTGAAATCGGCGCTGCCGTGCATCGTGAAGACCGAGTAGTCGGTCATCGCCACCACGCCGCCGTCGTCGGCATAACTCACCGACGCGGCGTATTTCACGTTCTCGTTGCCGCCCGTCACGCCCACGTAGGCCTTCGCCCACAGCGCGTCGCGGAACCAGTGTCCCTGCTCGTCGGTATCGGTGAAGACGATCGTGCGCCCCGTCACCGGATCGGTCATGCTCCGCCAGCCTGCGGGAACCGCCTCGCCGTCGCCCAGGAAGCGCGTGGTATGGATCGAGCCGTCGCCGTTGCCCGTGCCGGCGGCCGTGGCCGACGTGAGCACCGACGCGCCGTTGTACGACTCGGCGATCGCCGGACGCACGAACGACAGGAACTCCTCGGCATTCATGAAATCCCATTTGCGCGAAGGCGACTCCCAGCCGATCTGCCCCTCGAAGACGATCTCCGGCCCCTTGCCCACCGTACCTTTCTTGGTGGTGATCAGAATCACGCCGTTCGACGCCCGCGAGCCGTAGATGCCGGCCGCCGCAGCGTCTTTCAGCACCTCGATCGACTCGATGTCGTTGGGGTTGATGTCGTTCATGGCGCGCGTGATCCCGTCGACGATGACGATCGGCGCATTGCTCTGGTTGATCGACGAACCGCCGCGGATGAGGAACGTCGGCGCCTCGCCCGGCAGCGAGTTGGTCGTCGAGACCTGCATACCCGCGACCTTGCCTTTCAGGGCGTCGCCCACCGAGGTCACGGGAGCCGCCGCCACCGCACTGCCGGCGATCTTCGACACGGCCGTCGTGAGCGTATGGCGCGACTGCGTGCCGTACCCCACGACCACCACCTCGTCCACGTCGATCGACGAGGCGGCGAGCGTCACGTCCACGACCGTTTGCGCCGGTGCGACCGCCACTTCGGCCGTCCGGTAGCCCACGAACGAAATCTGCAACACGGGATTGTCCGCCGACACGCGCAGCGAATAGCGGCCGTCGATGTCGGTCGTCACGCCGGTGGTCGTCCCCTTGACGACGACCGTCGCCCCCACGATCGTGGCGCCCTTGTCGTCGCGCACCACGCCGCTCAGCGTCCGCGACACGGCCTTTTCGGCCACGCGCGGCACGGCACGGCGCGTGACGACGATGCTCCGTCCGTTTATTTCATAGCTCACGTCCTGTCCCGCGAAGATCTGCGCGAGGACGTTCTCGATCGGTTCGTCCTCCGCCGCGACCGTGATCCGACGCTCCATGTCGATCTGGCTGGCATCGACCGTGAGCGAATAGTGCGACTGTTGCAGAGCGGCGATCGCCCGCTTCACGGTTACGTTTTTCAGGTTCAGGGAGATGTCGTCAGCCGACGCCTGCGAAGGCAGAAACAGCGCCGCCGACACAACGATTCCGAGACAAAACGATTTTATACCCGGAATCGTTAGCAAGTTTTCAGGTTTTTTCATACATTTGTTAGGTTTTGGTTCTGTGCTTGGAGTGTACAGCTCACGACCGGAACTGCGGGCGGGGATAGTGCGAATATCTCCGCCTTTTTTTTACGAGGATCGATCTTATTCCATGGGCGATTTCTTTTGAGGGTTAGCGTTTGGTGATGTTGACGATGCGGCCTTCGCGGCGAATGCGCATCGCCTCGTCGGCATTGAACGAAGCGAGCATCTCGTCGAGCGACTCGCCGTTGACGAACGAGGCGATGAAGCGCCGCTCGGCCAGCGCGCGGTCGGCGACGTTGATCTTCACGTCGAAGCGTTTTTCGAGGTAGGCGACGATCTCGTCGAAGCGTTTGTCCATGAAGAAGAGCCCGCCCCCGCAGACGACGGGGCGGTAGGTATCCGTCGGCACATCGAAGGTTTCGGTCGATCCCGTACGCTTGTCGAGCTTCACCAGCTCGCCCGGGCGGAGCCGCACGATGCGGTCGTCGCCGCCGAGTTTGGTCTCCATTTCGACGCTGCCCTCGACGAGCGTCACCTCGACCTCCGAATCCTCGGCATAGGATTTCAGATTGAATTTCGTGCCCAGCACCCGCACGTCGACCTCGCCGGCCGACATCACGAAGGGGCGCCCGGGATCCTTCGCAATCGTGGCGTAGCCCTCGCCCGCCAGAAAGACCTGCCGGCGATCGGGCCCGAAGCGGTCGGGATAGATCAGCTTCGATCCCGAATTGATGACCACCTCCGAGCCGTCGGGCAGCACCACGCGCAGCGTCTTGCCGTAGGGTGCATAGGCTTCGAACCACTCGCCCGGCCGCTGCGCCTCGCCGTAGAGATAGAACGCCAGCGCCGCGACGGGCAGCAGCAGACAGGCGGCGGCACGCATCGTCCAGCGGCCGACGAGCCGCCATGCCGAGCTCTTCGGCGCGATTCCCAGCCGGCGGCAGACACGCCGGAAAGCCCCCTCGGCATCGGCCGTCGCAGGCTTCGTCTCGCGCAGCAGGGCATACAGCAATTCGTCGGCCTCTTTCGTTTCGGCGTGTTCGGCCAGCCAGCGGCCGGCGGCCTGCTCCTCCGCGGGCGAGCAATCGCCGTCGAAGAGGTTTCGCATCTCTTTTTTATCCATAATCGACTCTTTCTACCCTATATACGCACGACGGGGCCGCATTGCGTAACCGGAAATGAAAATCAGGCAAAAAAATCGTCACGCCCGCCGACATCGCCTGCGCGAAGCCGCCGGTTCGCCCCGCGGACCGCAACGCACCGACGGCTCTGCGAGCCGCATCCCCTGCGCCGAAAGTCCGCAACCGCTCCGCTGCCGCAGGCCGCGTCGCGCCTCCGCACCCGTTCTCCCCGGCCCCGAACAAAAAACCGGCTCCGGAGAATCTCCGGAGCCGGTTCGAACGCTCGCCTCTGGCGTCACTCCACGTCGAGCGCCGCCGCAAGAATCGAAAGCGGATGTTCGACCCGCTTCGACGTCGACATCTCGATCTGCCACTTGCAGGTCTCGCAATCGGTGGCCACCACGTCGCAGCCCGTCGCCTCGATCTGCCGGAACAGCCCCTCGCCGATGGCCTGCGAAGTCTCGTAGTTCTCCTTCTTGAAGCCGTAGGTTCCCGCGATGCCGCAGCACTGCGAGTCGAGCACCGTCAGCTCCACCGAAGGGATCATCTTCAACAGTTCGATCGAGTAGTACGACCACCCGAGCTTCTCCATGTGGCAGGGGGTATGGTAGGCCACCTTCACCTTGGGCGCATCCTTGCGGAAGCGCAGCTTCGCCTTGCCCGATTCCAGCAGCCGGTAGATATAGCGGGTCGCCAGCTCCACGCTATCGCGCACGTCCGACGTATCGATGCCCAGCAGGTGGGGATACTCGTCGCGCAGCGTGAAGGTGCAGGTCGACGAGGTGCCCAGCACGGGAAGACCTCGTTCCACGACCGACTCGCGGATCGAAGCGATATTGACCTCCGCCTGCCGTTTGGCCTGATTTATCAGTCCGTTGGAGATCAGCGCCACGCCGCAGCACTTCTCCTTTTTCAACAGCTGCACGCCGATGCCCAGCGCGTTCATCACCCGCACGAAATCCTTGCCCAGCGGCGGGTTGTTGTAGTTGACGTAGCAGCCGTGGAAATAGCTCACCTGTTCGGGGAAAGCCGCCTGCGCCTCGCGCTGCTTGCGCATCCACCCCTCGAACGTGCCGAAGGCGTATTTGGGGAAGGTGCGGCGATGATCGATGCGCATGACCTTATCCATGACCATCTTCACGGGTTTGAGCCCCACCGTGGCGTTGACGATCGGCGCCAGCGGCGTCGAGAGCGTTCCCACCAAATCGGTGTTGGCGAGCACGAACTCGCGCAGTCCCGGCCGCTTCTTGCTGTACTTGATGCGCGCGAGCTGGATGATGTCGCCGATACGCACGTTCGACGGGCAGGCCACTTCGCAGCGTTTGCAGTTGAGGCAGTATTTGAGCGCCTCGTCGTAGAAGCCGGGCTGTTTCAGGCGCAGGCGTTCGCCGTCGGGCCCCGCCTGCTTCGGCCCCGGGAAGAGCGGATTGGCAGCCGCCGCGGGGCAGTAGACCGTGCAGACAGTACATTTGATGCACTGCTCGAAATTGTTTTCACTGTATTCCGTCATCATAACCTTACTCGTTTAAAATCCGTTCGGCGGCGGCCAGCGCCGTGAGCATCGAAACACCTGCGCCGCACCCCTCCTTCACGGGGTTGAATCCCGCCAGTCCGGCGCCGATCGCGTAGAGGTTCTCCACCGCACGCCCGTCGCGCAGGCCGCGCAGACGCTCGTCGCACTTCACGCCGAAGAGTTCGAACGGCTGCGCCGCGAACAGGTCGCGGTCGTACCATGCGCCGCGGTCGGCGGCACAGGCCACGTCCAGCCCGAACAGCGGTTCGCGCACGCCGTCCATCCCGGCCACCAATCCCTGACTGAAATAGCTGCCCGTGGCGAGCACGTAGCTGTCGGCCTCGAAGGCGATGTCGCCGTGGTCGGCCGTGTAGAGCGCCGTGATGCGGCCGCCTTCGGCCTCGTAACGCACGGCGGTGTCGCCCAGCATGTAGACGCCGCCCGACTGTTGGAAGTAGCGCCGCAGCTGCAACTGCGCCTGCAATCCCGGCACCGACGGGGGCAGCGTGGCCACCATCGCCACGGGACGGCCCGCCTGCCGTTCGAGTTGCGCCGCCGCATCGCGGCGGTCGATCCCCAGCACGGCGGGCAGCAACACCGCTTCGGCATCGCCCGCCTCGCGCCGCAGGATCCGGGCCAACTCGTCGAGATTCTCCTGCCGGTCGAAGATGCGGGCGATATTGGCCGAACGCATCTCGCTGGGATTGTTGCGGATCGTTTCGAGCGCCGGCATGTTGAACGTGCGCACCGCGCACTCCGTCCCCATGCGGCGGAATCCCTCGGCGAGGAACTGCGTATAGAAATCGAGGAAGCCCTCGGCATTGAACAGCACCACCTTGCGCCACGGCAGCGCATCGGACGCTTCGCTGCGCACATACCCCGCCAGCGTCAGCCACGCGGGTTTCAGCCCGCCCATCGGCGTGAGCCGGTAGTGGTTACGGGCTGCATCGCCCTCGACGGCGACGCCTGCCTCCGCGAGCAGTGCGGCGGCCTCGGCCGCCAGCGCCCCGAAACGTTCGGCGCCGATGCGGGCGTAAGGGTGTTCGGGAGCCTGCCGGATCGTCTCGGCCACCGACTCCGCGGGAGCGGTCACGGGCGTACCGTCGGGCAGCGCGCCCAGCAGATCGAACGACCCCGACGAGAAGTGCAGCGCGCTCTGCCCCGAAGAGATGATGGCGCAGCGCCGCCCCGCTTTCGAAAGGCGGATGCCGCAGACGAGTCCCGCCAGGCCGCCGCCGATGATTACACTATCGAATTTCATATCGTCATTTCGTATTGTTAGCACTCGTTAAACCGCACACGCCGTCGTAGAGCCACATCGTGAACTCGCTCTCGCGCAGCGTATCGCCCCACGCCACGGGGGCCATGCCCTTCCAGCGTTCGTTGAGGAACGCCGTCAGATCCTCCTTGGCGCGCCGCACGCAGTACTTGCCCGCTTCGGCCATCAGCCCCGCGGCGCGGCAGGCGCACAACTCGCCCTGACAGGTACCCATGCCCACACGGGTGCGCCGGCGCAGGTCGACCAGATTGTTCACGTCCAGCTCATTGAGCGCATACTCCACCTCGCCGACCGACACCTCCTCGCATTCGCACACCAGCGAACGCCGGGCGGCATCGCCCACAGCCACCTTGCCGGCCATGTCGCCGTGACGGTGGATCGACGAGGCGCGCTGCGCCACCGGCACCGAGATCAGACGACGATTGACCTCCTCCTCCGGCTCGCGCGAGCCGGGCAACTTCTCCTCGGCGGTGGTACACTTGGCCGTAAGATTCAACTTTTTGCAAATCAAGTCGGTCGTCCACTCCGCCATCAGACGGTAGGTCATCAGCTTGCCGCCCGTGATGGTCACGAAGCCCTCCAACCCGTCGCGCGTGGCGTGGTCGAGCACCACGATGCCGCGGCTCACGCTGCGGCCGCTCGGATCGTCGTCCGACGCTACCAGCGGACGCACGCCGGCGTAGGCGCGCAGGATGCGCGTATGTTCCAGCGACGGGGCCAGTTTCATTCCCTCGCGCAGCAGCAGGTCGACCTCGTCGGCCGTCACGTACATGTCGTCCACCTCGTCGAAGGGCACCTTGCTCGACGTGGTGCCGATCAGCGAGATCGTATCGCCCGGCACCAGGATGTCGGCATCGGCCGGCTTGCGGCAGCGGTTCAGCACGATGTTGTTCACCCTGTGGCCGAAGATCAGCAGCGAGCCCTTGGCCGGCAGCATGTTGACCGTCACCCCCGCCTTGCGGGCGATGTCGTGCCCCCAGATGCCGCCCGCGTTGACCACCACCTGCGCGCGGTATTCGGCCGTCTGGCCCGTCTTGCGGTCAAGTACCTTGACGCCCGTGATGCGGTTCTGTTCGCGCAGGAAGTCGAGCACCTCGTGGTAGGTCAGCACCTCGGCGCCGTGCGCCTTGGCATCGATGACGTTGGCGGCCGTCAGCCGGAACGGATCGACCGCGCCGTCGGGAACGCGCACCGCGCCGACCATCGCCGGATTGGCCGACGGTTCGAGCCGCAGCGCCTCCTTCGGGTCGATCACGTCGGCCCGGATACCCGCCGCACGACACGCCTCGACGAACTTGGCCTGGAATTCCAGCCCGTCTTCGGGCAGGCTCAGGAACAAACCGTCGGTCTGCTCGACGCAATGGCTGGCGATCCGGCGCAGGATCATGTTCTCCTTGATGCACTCCTCGGCCGATTCGCGGTCCGTCACGGCATAGCGTGCGCCGCTGTGCAACAGACCGTGATTACGGCCCGTCGCACCCGTGGCGATGTCGCCTCGTTCGAGCAACAGCGCACGGATACCGCGCAGGGAGCAGTCGCGGGCCACACCCGCACCCGTAGCGCCGCCGCCGATAATAATCACATCGAATTGCTTTGTCATAGGATATTTTCGTTTTCGATTATTTTCCGCATACAAAGGAACGCATAAAACGAAAAATTTCAAAATAAAACCGTAAAAATTTCATAACGAAACCAACATTTCTTCGAGCCGTACCCCTTTCCGAATGTCAAAATCCCCCTCCTCACGGACATAGCGCCCGACAATCGCAAACGAAACCGGACGAAAAGCGGGACGGCCTTCCGCCGTCCCGCATCGCAAATTCGTCCGAAAGAGGGGTCAACGACCCGCCGCGAGGGTGAAATCGCCCATCAGACCGTAGTCCTGCTGCACGTAGTCCTTACCGGAGGGATACTCCTTGACCCCGCGCCAGAAGGCCGGCGTGATCCGTTTGAAGTGCGCGGCGTGCAGCGGCCCCATGAGGTTGTAGTTGCTGCCCACGACCTTCACCTCCACACGGTTGCGGCCCGCCACGATCCACTCCGTCACGTCGACCGTATACGGCTCCGCATAGACGATACCGGCCGAACGGCCGTTGACGAGCACCTCGCAGACCGTACCCTTCCACTCGCCCAGCGCCACTTCGTAGTAGGGCGCCTTTTCGGCGACATCGAACTCCCGCGCATAGGTCACCTTGCCGGGATAGCAGGGCCAGCCCTGCGCCTTCCAGCTGCCGGCGGCGAAATCGCCCGGAGCGACGATGTTCCACCCTTTGGCGGCCGGTTCGAGCCGGAAATCGCCCAGGATATAGATCGGTTCGATCTCGGCCAGCACGCGCATCGGCGAGCACTCCATCGTCAGCACGTTCTCGCCCGTGCGCACGGCATCGCCGAGGGGCATGAAGCGCATTTCGGGATCGATCCAGTGCTTGTCGGGCAGGGCTTTCAGCTCCACGCCGTTGAGCGTCACGCGGTAGAGTTCGGGCTGCTCGACGACGGCCTGCAAGCGGCTGCGGTCGACACCGGACGTCACCGTGAACCGGTACGACGCCTTGAATCCGCCCATCGTGAAGGTGTCGCGGCGCACGGTATGGTCGCGGAACTGCACCGAGGTGCTCCACGGATTGCCGGCCTTGAAGCCGTGATGCTGGTAGGCGAGTTTGGCCGCGTCGTAACTGTTCAGATCCGGATAGACCTTGCCGTCGAGTTCCAGATCGCAGAAATCGATCGTCATCACGTTGGGCGCGTCGGGCTTCGCCGTCAGACCTCCCGCGGCAGGAACCGCCGTCAGCACGCGCCGCGCAGGCGCGGGTGCCAACCCTTCGCGCTCCTCGTCGAAGACGTAGAGCAGCAGGCTGCCGGCCGGATGGAGATCGTAGGCGATCGTCAGCCGGTCGCCCTCGCGCTGCGCCTCGTAGCCGCGGATCTCGCCCGTGCGGGTATCGAGCAGCGCGGCCTGACGCCCTTGCAGCGTCACCGTACCCCGGACGGGGCGCGTGAGGCTCGAATTGGCGAGGAACAACAGCTGTCCGTCGTCCATGCGGCGGCGATGGTGGAAGAGGTAGTTGCCCTCCGGCGCATCGAATGCGATTTCGGGCGTAGCGAAGAGCGAGTAGTCGATCGGTTCGCCCGCATCGGCGCGCGTCACCTTCGCCGGATCGGCGAAGAAGGCCTCCGCCTCGGCGCTCCTCGCACCGTCCACATACTGCGGCGTACCGTAGGCGATGATCCGGCCGCCCTTCGCGGCGAACCGTTCGAGCAGGTCGAACGTCGCGGCGTCGACGTTCTCCATCTGCGCCGGCAGCACCACCGTCCCGTAGGCGCGTTTACCCACGACGAAGCGGTCGCCCTTGACCGAACCGTGGTTGAGCAGGATGTTCTCCGACCCCAGATCGAACTCCACCTGATGCCGTTCCAATGCGGTGATGAAGGCCTGGAACTCCTCGCCCATCGTCCGCCAGCGGTTCGGGCGCGGCGCGTTGTAGGTGTAGTACATCCAGATCGAGGTGGTGGGTTCGAGCACCAGCACGTCGTTGTACTGGCCGCCCGACGAGAGCGCCAGCGACAGACGGGCGAAGTGGAGGTTCAGCTCGCGGTAATACTCCCACCACGGCGAATGGGGCGTGAAGGCGGGCGGATAGTCGTACTTGCGCGCACCGGCGATGCTCAGCGGTGCGATATGCTGGTTCATGAAGTTCACGCCCAGCGCATATTCCCAGTCGCCCTGACGCTTGAAGTCGCGCAGCGTCATGTCCCAACCGCCGCCGCCGTAGGATTCGCTCAGCTTGCGCACGCGCCCCATCTGGTTGGCCGCACTGTTGACCTCCTTCACAGAACGCACGTTGCCGAAGTGGGCATTGGGCGATTCGACATCGAATTTGTTGTACAGCAGGTCGATGCCCGGCATCTGCTGCCAGGCGTACATGGCCATGTTGTCGGGGTTGTGCCCCATGTCGGGCCACCCGTGCTCCCAGAAATGGCCGGTGAAGACCAGGTTGTTGCGCTCGCAATAGTCGTGGCAGACCTTGATGTAGCGATCCAGGAAGAGATTCATCAGCACGTCGCGGTAGTTGTGCCGCACCTGCCGCCACGGACCGACCTCCTCCCAGAGCGAGACCAGATTGGGTTCGAGATCGTATCCCCAGCGGGCGCGGAAGGCATCGAACAGGTCGGGTGTCCAGCGGATCGACTCGCGGTCGGTCACCACGATCTGCGGCTCGTCGGTGAACCAGCCCGGAACGGTGCCGCCGAACTCCTCGCCCACGACCTTCTTGTAACCGTCGAGCGTCAGTTCGATGAATTTGTCGGCCACGCCCTCGTGCATCAGATCCACGTACGAGAAGCCGCTGTACCACGGCGACGTGGGGTTGTAAGCCTTGTAGAAGAGGTAGTAATCGCCCTTTTCGCCACGCCGCGAAACGGCTTCGGCCGTAATGTCGGTGAAGGCGTCGCCTTCGCGTCGCAGGCAGCAGAAGAAGCGGTCGACCGTATCGGGCAGCACCCCGGCACGCAGGTATTTGAGCGCCACGCCCTCGTCGTAGCTCTCGGGCATCGCCTCGTTGACGTGGCCGCCCGCGAAACCGCTCGGATAGGAGTTCTCGTCGTAGATCCAGACGTTCATGTCCAGTTCGCGGCCCTTCTCCATCGTATGGCGGAAGAGCGAGAACCAGTTGTCGTCGAGATACTGCGTCACCATGCCCGGACGGGGGTGTACGAAGACGCCGCCGAAGCCCTTGTCTTTGAGGTCGGCCATCGCTTCGTCGATCCGTTCGGGCGTCACGACCTTGTTCCAGACGAAGAGCGGCGCCGAGCCGTACTCCTTGGAAGGTGCCGCGAACTGCGCGCTCAGGCTCTCGAAATCTTCCGCAGCCGGAAGATTGCGCCCGTCCGGCGCAGCGCAGGCGACGGTCAACAGCCCCAAAAGGGGCCATATCGCACTTCGGAATGTTCGTTTCATCGGTTGCATAACAAGTCAGATTAATAGTTGGTTTGTTCTCTCTGCCGTTTACGAATTCTCCGCCGGCCGCCGTCACCGGCCGTCGGCGGAGAAATCCGTCGTTCGAATCTGCGGCATCAATACCCGGGGTTCTGCTCCATCGCCGTGTTAGTGTTCATCTCACCGACCGGAATGGGCCACAGGTAGTCGCGGTTGGGGTTGAAGACGCGCGTCTGGGCCAGGTAGCGGTCGTCGGCACCCGGAGGCGTCGCGCCGTAGACCTCGCCGTTCATCACCTGCTCGGCGATCCGCCAGCGGCGGATATCGAACAGACGGTGTCCCTCGAAGGCCAGTTCCACACGGCGCTCGCGGCGTACCAGTTCGCGCAGCTTCGTCTGCGTAGCGTACTTCGTGCGATCCACGGGCGGCATTCCCGCACGGTCGCGGATGTCGTCGAGATAGTCGTAGATATTCGGATCGCTCAGCTGGTTCAGCTCGATGGCAGCTTCGACGTAGTTGAGCAGCACCACCGCATAGCGCATGTTCTGGAAGTCGAGCTTGCCGCCGTCCGTACTGCTGTAATTGGTGCGGTCGGTTTCGTTCGCCCACTTCTTGATCCAGTAACCGGTCTTCGTCGAACCCTCCTTGCCGATGGCGTCCTTGTGCGAAGGCTCCCACGGATGGGCCGTATAGCCGAGGAAGGTCTCGGTGGGGAAGATGATCGACATGCCCAGACGCGGATCGCGCTTTTCGGGCTGCGGGTCGAGCTGGTAGGCCCGTTTCTCGTCGGCGGGCAGTTCGTCGAGCGTGCGGCCGTCGAGCAACTCGAACTCGTCGACGAGCGACGCCGTGGGCGACAGACCGGTCTGGCCGTTACCGCCGTCGGGCGGAGCCAGACGGCGCTGCACCTGACGCATACCCAGCTCGGTGGTGAGGATCGACTCCTTCGTGTCGTTGTTGTAGGCCTCGTGGATGAACTGCCGGCGGAAACTGTCGGCCGGATCGGCCGTGCTGCGATAGAGGTCGTAAATTCCCAGCTTGACTACCTCCTCGGCCCACTTCTTGGCATTGGCCCAGTCGCCGACATAGAGATAGAGGTAGGACATCCACGCATAGCAGGCGCCCTTCGTCCAGCGCCAGCGCTCCGACTTGGTCTGCGGCACGACCGGCAGGTTGTGCGACGCACCCTCCAACTCGCCGGCGATCCAGTCGACGACCTCCTGCTGCGGACGGCGCACGAGGAACTGCTCGGTCGGCAGCGTCGAGTGGTCGACGAGCGGAATATCGCCGAAAAAGAGGAAGAGCTCCAAATGGTAGAACGCCCTGAGCGCACGCGCCTCGGCGGCGAAACGGTCGACGGTCTGGATGCCTTCGTGCGGCGCCGCGTCGGGGGCCACCGTCGCCTGCTGGTAGTGCTCCATGAAGCGGCAGCAACGGCGTATCACTGTCCATTTCATATTCCAGATATTGGTGCATACCGTCTCGCTGGCCGACGTGATGCCGGCCGTAAAGGCGTTGTAGGAGACATAGTTGGCCGAACCGATTCCGTTGTCCGTAAGGGCCTCCATCTCCACGCGTGCATTGGAATAACCCGTATTCTGTGCCTGCTTCACGTCATGGTTGACATAGGTGATGCTGCCCGACGGCATGGGCTTGTAGAGGTTGTTGAGCGCCGTGTTGAGCTGCCCCTTGTTCTGCCACCACTCCTCGTCGGTCGTCTGGTTGGGCACGTCGCGCACCAGAAAATCCTCGCATCCGGCCATCAGCGCACCGCCGGCCATCAGCAGCAGGAGCGCTGCGCGGGAGAGGTATCCTTTGATATGATCGATATAGTTCATAATTGTCTACTGTTTAGGTGTTACCGGTTAGAAATTCACATTCAGACCGACGGAATAGGTCTTGAACATCGGGTAGGTGGTGTGCGTGCCCTTCGTCTCGGGGTCGATCAGCTCGACCTTGGTGAAGGTGAAGGGATTCTGCACGTTCACGTAAACACGGAAGTTACCGGCATGGATCTTCTTGGCCAGCGCCTTGAAGTTGTAGCCCAGCTGCATGTACTTGATACGGACGAAGGCGCCGTTCTCCTTCCAGAAGGTCGACAGCAGCGCATTGTTGCCCGGATCGGTCGTCACGCGCGGCAGTTTGGCGTTGCGGTCGGGATTTTCGGCCTTCCAGTGGTCGAGGTGCCAGCGCTGGGGCGTACCGCCGTACTCCGGATCGAGCGGGTTCGAGATCAACCCCTGATAGAAGATCGGCACGTATCCCACGCCGTTGACCTGCATGTCGAAGTCGAGGTTCTTCCAGCGGAACGAGAGGTTGCCGTAGTAGACGCTGTGCGGGTCCTGGTCGCCCAGCGGCACGCGGTCGTCGGTCGTAATCACCTTGTCGCCGTTGGTATCCACGTAGCGGATGTCGCCGGGCAGTTGCGCCGTCGTCGCGCCGTCGTAGCCGCCGATGATCGGCACGCGGAAATCGAGGTCGTCCTGCGTGAGCAGGTGATCGGCCTGATAGCCGTAGTACTCCTTGATGGCGTGTCCCTTGCGATAGATCGTATTGCCGTTGATAAGCTCGTCGTTGGTGATTTCGAGCCACTTCGACTTGTTGTAGGAGTAACCCAGATTGATGCTGAAATCGATGTCCTTCGTAAAGGAGTGGTTGAAGCCCACGCCGATCTCGTAACCCTTCACCTCGGCCTTTCCGACGTTCATCGGGGCGGCCAGCAGCCCCGAGCTGGGCGTCGAAGGCACGTTGACGATCATGTCGTCGGTCACCTTGCGGAACCAGTCGAAGGTCACTTCGAGCTTCTGCCCGAAGAGGCTCAGGTCGACGCCCGCGTCGAGAATCTTCACCTTCTCCCACGTCAGGTCGGGGTTGCCGTTGACGATTTCGTTACCCGAGTTGTCGATAATGGTCTGGTAGCGGTAGAGCGCCACGTTGTTGTTGCCCAGCATACCGTAGGAGGCGCGGATCTTGAAGTTGTCGATGAACCGGGCGTTCTGCATCCACGGTTCGCGGTTGACGTTCCAGCCCACGGCCACCGAAGGGAAGTTGCCCCACTTGTGCCCGTCGCCGAAGAGCGACGAACCGTCGCGGCGAATGCCGACCTCGGCCAGATACTTGTCCTTGTAGCTGTAATAGGCCTTTCCGAAGAACGAGAGCAGCGCCACGTCGTCCCAGCCGTTGCGGCGGTCGACCTCTTCGTTCCATCCGCCCAGAATGTTGATGCGGTGGTCGCCGAACTCCTTCGTCCAGTCGAGCGTCGCGCCGACCATCCAGTAGCTCGTGCGCGTGGTATAGGTGGCCGACTTCACGGCGCCGAACGTTCCCGACTCGTTGCCGGAGAAGTAGTCGAGGAAGACGTAGGCGTTGCGGTCCTTCTTGTCCATGCCCGATGCGATGCGGTAACCCACCTGTCCTTTGAGCGTCAGGCCGGGAATGATATGCCACGTGGGGCGGGCGTTGATCGTCACGTAGTCGCGCACACTTTCGACCTGCGTACCGCGTTCGAGGTTGGCCAGCGGGTTCATCCACTCGAAATAGACGCCGTAGTAGTCGTATCCGGGCTTCTGTCCCTCCTTGCGGGGATATTTCGAGACGAGCGTCGGCGGCGCGAGATAGATGTAGTCCAGAATGGTCTTGTTCATCGTCTCGGGCTGACGCTGCGTATCGCGGCCGACGAACATGTCGACGAACATCATGATGTCCTTGTTGAGGTTCACCGTCGTGTTGGCGCGCACCGTCAGACGTTCGAATCCGTTGTCCATCACCTTGTACATACCGTCCTGATTGAGATACTGCGCCGACAGGGCGAAGCGCGCGGTGGTGTTACCGCCCGACACGGTGAAGTTGTGCTCGTGGATCGGGGCCGTCTCGCGCATCGTCTCCTTCATCCAGTCGGTGCTGGGATAATGGATCGGGTCGCTCCCCTCGCGCGTGATCCGAATCTGTTCGGGGGTATACTTGTCCACGCCCGTGGTATTGCGGTTGGCCTCGTTGATATACTCCATGTAGGTGGCTCCGTCGACGAAGTCGGGCAGGTAGATCGGCTGCTGAATACCGAAATAACCGTTGTACGACACCGAAACCTTGCCGGCCGAACCGCGTTTGGTCGTGATGAGGATAACGCCGTTACCGGCTTTGGCGCCGTAGATCGACGCAGCGGCGGCGTCTTTGAGGATCGACACCGACTCGACGGTCGAGGGATCGAGCTTGTCCATGTCGAACTCGAAGCCGTCGACCAGCACCAGCGGGTCGGAACCCAGAAGCGACGCCACGCCGCGGATTTTGATCGTCGCGCCGTCACCGCCCGGAAGGCCCGAACTCTGAGTCACCAGGATACCCGTCGTTCCGCCCTGCAAGGCCTGCGACAGACGGGTGATGGGCTTGTTTTCGAAATTGGAGGGCGCCACCGCGCCGACCGAAGCGGCGATATGCTTGCGCTGCTGCGAAGTCATACCCGTCACCACGACCTGATCGATACTGGTCAATTCCTCCTCCATTGCGATCGAAAGGTTGGCCACGCTTTTGTTCACCCGATACTCTTTGCCCGTGTACCCGATAAACGAAAAGGTGAGCACGTCGCCGTGTTTGGCCTTGATCGAGAAGAATCCTTCGGCGTCGGTCGTCGTTCCGCGAACCGTTCCCTGCACGAGTACCGTCACGCCCACCAGCGGCGTGGGAGGGTCTTTCGTATCTACGACGACGCCCCGGATATCCAACAATTCGTCAGCCGGCCGCGCCGCAAAGGCGAGGGGGGGGGAAATCAATGCCAGGCCGGCCGACAGGCAGGCCAGACAAAACAGTCCGAGCCGAGAGCCGAAGGTTTTCGACCGGTTCGTTACTGGTCTAAGTTCATCCATGATTCATAGTTTTAAGTTTGTTTACATCTATCGGAGATAGGGATCGGCTGGTGTCGGCGGTCGTTTCGGCTCCCTGCTGTCCGTTTCCGCTTCTCACAGCGACCGCACGAACTGTCCGGCGGCACGGAAAAAGGAGGCCTGACGGCTTTTTGTTACATAATTGTACACAAATATAGAATGTTCGGAAACGGCGTCGTTACGCATTTTGATTTATAGATTTCAAAAAATGACTCTCCCGGGGTAATCGATAGAATTAGGCGGCAATATCCCATTTTGCACCGCCGCTCCTCCGAAGCCCGACGACCCGAGCGGGCCTTGCCCGAAGCCCCCGCCGAGGCGGGGGTTTGGGGGTGGGTCCAATCTGCAAACGCGGCTCCGCCGCGAACGCTCCGACGGCCGGTCGGGTGCATCGGATCGGAAATCCGACGGGGTGCGAAGCCGTATATAGCTACCAAAATAAAGAGAGGCGCGGCTTCTGCGGGCCGCACCCCTCTCTTACCATCGCGCCGGATTCCGAAACTCCGGCGCGAATCACTTGGCCGGAACGATCAGGACGTTGTCGAGGAACCAACGGTTGGTAAGCCCGTTCTCCTTGGCGAAGACCGCACTGAACTCGATGTGCGTCTCGGCCGTCGCACCTGCGACGTTCACCGTACAGGGCTTCATCTCCCGTTTCTCGCTGATCTGTACCTTCGCCTCCTTCTGGCCGTCGATCGTACCCGGGCCCACGACGATCACCTTGATTTCGGGATTGTCGCTCTTCGCGCTCGACGAAGGATCCTCCCACCAGCAGCAGGCGTCGAAGCTCACGGTGATGTCGGTCGCCCCCGTCAGTTTTTCCAGCGCCGGCGTCTGAATCCAGCCGACGGCCGATCCGGTACCCAGTTTGAGCATCCCCGTAGCGCCGTAGACCGAATTGTTGCCCGTGTGTCCGGCCGCATTATTGCCGCCTACCCAGCCGTCCAGACCGACCGCCGAGCGGTAGGCCGCGCTGTGGGTCGTCCAGAGGTTGGCCGCCGCCGAGTTGGCATTGCAGTATTTCTCATAGGGCACGAAGATCTGATCGAGCGCCTTGCCTGTCGGATTGTCGTTCACACCGCCTGCAAACGCCGTATAGACGTTGTTGCCGCCGTAAGCCAGATAGCGGAAATCCTGGAAGAGTACGGCGTCGGCCGGCACCTCCGGTTCAGCCTTCGTCGTCACGGGACACAGCTCCGTCCACTTCGAGTCGATCTTGCCCGCATCGTCGGCAACCCCCTCGGACGGGCAGCGCTTCACGCGGAAATAGTAGGTCGTTCCGGGATCGAGCGCCCCGATGATGAAACGGTTGTAAACATACTTCGGATTCTTGTCGTCGTTGCTGTTCACCTCGTAGGTGAACTCGCGCACCACCCCGGCGTCGTCCGCATCGGAATCCAGCAGCTGCCATGCCCACTTTCTGGTGCGTACGGTGCTGTGGTCGTTGTCCCACTCCATGATGATCTCGTGCGAATCGGCACGGAAGACGTAGAGTCCCGTCGGCGCCGCCATGCGGTTGGCCGTTTCGCTCTTCACCTCGTAGGGGCCGAAGCTCTTGTCGCCGAGTTCGACGGCGACCTTGAAGAGCACCTCGCCGAAGGTCGTGGGCGTACCCGTCACGGCCATGCGCGCCACACCGCTGCCCGCGTCGAGCGTCACCTCGCCCGCAGCCACCGACAGGCCGTCCGAGCCCTCGCCCGACAGCGTCGGCGTGACGGTCAGCTTCTCGCCGCCCATCGCACGCGAATAGTTCACGGCGATGTAGGTCTTCTCGACCTGTTCGTCTTTGGCCATGTCGCCTTCCAGCTCCACGCCGTCGATGCGTACCTGGCCGTCTTCCTGCACGACGGTCACCTTGCGGTCGAAACCGGCGCCCGTAATGTGCAGTTCGGCGGTGCGTTCGACACCGGTGTTGTGCAGCGCCTTGATCGTCACGCGCTGCGAAACGATGCCCTCGTCGCCGGGGCCGCTCGTCTTGTCGAACGCGAGCCACCCGTCGCCCGTCAGATAGGTGCAGTCCAACGTCCACGGCACCGTCGAGCGAATCAACAACTGCTGGTCGGACTCCTCGTAGGAAAATTCCAGTTCGTCGAAATTCGTCGCCAGACTACTCGCCGCATCGTCGTCCGAGCAGCCGGCGAATGCCAGCGCCGCCAACAGGACAGCGCACATTCCTCTCAGTTTGAGTAACATTGTCGTAATTTTAGGTATTCATTAACATTCGAACAGTTTTTTCCGATCCCCGTTCTCCTGTCTTTCGTTTCCTCGCATTGTCGCCGCTCCGCACGCACGGAGCCTCCGGCCGGCATCAATACACGGGCGACCTGGCATCCGTGAAGTCGTCGGGCGCCGTGAACTCCGACTGCTCGTAGCGGTTGCCCCAGCGGTCGACGGCCACCACCTTCAATGCGGCCCTGACGTCGTTCGGCTCGGCCACGTACATGTGCTTGCAGGGCGACTTGTAGTTGTCGCCGCGCCCCAGCACGCCCACATGGTACCCCACCGACCACGCGTCGGTGTAGGTCGTCACCAGCGTCATCGCCTTGGTCTCCACGCCGTTCTCGCAGAGCGTAACCCGCCATTCGGGATCGGCGTTCCAGACGTTGGCGATCACCGTCTTCGGCGTATAGGGATAGGTGAAGCCGCTGTGGGTGTCGCCGCCGCGATGCAGACGGATCTGGAACGACTCGTCGTGCAGGCTGGATTTGTAGCGCCAGTCGGTGATCGCCGCTCCCTCCACGTCGTAGACCGCATAGCCGTTGGGCGTGCCGTCGCCGTTGAGCGCCGAGTGCCAGAACACCCCGCAGGGTGCGCCGTGGATATGCTCGTAGAGTCCTCCGTCCGCGTCGGTATTGATGAAATTCTCGTTGTAGTGGGTGTGCGCCGCCATGAGATGCGCCTCGGCGTACTCCGACAGCAGCGCCTTGACGGCCGCCATGTTGCGTGCCGTACCGCTGCGCAGCGGGATATGGTAGCAGAGGATGACCATCTTCTGCTTCGGCACGAAACTCAGGTCGGCACGCAGCCAGGCCAGCTGGGCGTCCGTAAAGCCGTTGGTGTACTCCGTGCCCGAGGTGTAGATCACGTCGTCCATGCAGACCACGTGCACGTCGCCGCGGTTGAACGAGTAGTCCACCGGCCCCATCGTATAGCGGAAATAGGAGGCGTCGCGCGGCGTGGCATCGTCCACCTTGTATTTGTCGTGGTTGCCCGGCAGCGCGAAGACCGGAATGCCCGCCGTCCCCAGCGAACGGCGCACGCCCGCGAGCAGGTCGGGTTTCTCGCCCGTGATGTCGCCCAGCGCCACGCCGTAGCAGGGCACCGCCGAAGCCGTCGCCGTGCGGCGCACGTCGACCATCGCCTCGCGTTCGAACCGCGTCGCCTCCTCGGCCTTGGCGGGCTGGGGATCGCCGATGCAGATCAGGCGGAAGTTGCGCTCGACGCCCGCGAGGCGTTCGAGCGTGAAATCCTGACGGATCTTCTGCTGCGAGGTATCGAGCCGCACGTAGAAATCGGGATAGCCGTCGTGTCCCGTGCGGATCTTGAACTCCGCGGGCACCGAATAGCAGACGTATTCCGCCGCCGCGTCGCGCTTCATCTCGTAGACGCCCCCGGCATCGGTGGCCACGCACTGGAAGCCGTCGCTTACGACCACGCCCTCGACGGGATTCCCCGCCGTGTCGCCCACGAATCCGTAGAGCGTACTCGACGCATCGACCTCGATCTCCCTGGGCGGCTCCGCAGGAGGCGTCCGGGGTTCCTCTTCACCGCCTCCGCAGGCGGTCGTCAGCAGCAGCGCGAGCACCAGGGCCGCGCGGCGCATCAAAGCTTCGAATCGGTTCATTAGAAATGTTTTATTTGATCTCGACAAGCGGAATATCCAGCAGGAAGGCCACCTTGCGCAGCGTGTCGCCCACATGCCCCGTACCGATCGCACAGTGGTGCGACGGGCCGGCCAGGCTCCACTCCTCGATGAAGCGGCGCGCCCCGCAGGCGAAGCGGTAGCGGCTGTTGGTATTGCCGATGCGCAGCGTCGGCCCCTCCACCGATTCGCCCTCGGCCATGAGCAGATAGACCCCGTCGCGCCCCTCGCAGACCGACAGCAGCGTCACGGGGCCGTGCTTGACGCTCATCTGGATCGAGAGCCCCTTGCCGGGCTTGCCGTGGTAGAGCGGCAGCGGAACCAGCCCCACCGCCCCTTCGGCGATGGCGAAATGGGCCGGGCCGTCGTGCCCCAGCATCACGATGTCGTCGTCGAAATCCAATGCGTAGAACTCCGAAAAGGAGCCGCCCGCACCCAGCAGCGAGAGGATCTTCATCGCCTGCGCGTTCTTCACCTCGCACTCGCCCGCCACGGGGACTCCCCGTCCGGTGAGCAGCGTATTGCCGGCGATCACGGAGGTGACGATCCGCTCGTAGTCGTTGCCCGGAGCACCCTCGTAATAATAGGCCATCGCCCCCAGCCCGTGCGCTGCCACCAAGCGGTCGAGGGCCACCGACGTGCGCGCCGCACGCTCCAGCTCCGCCTGCTCGCATTCGGGCGACACCTCGAAAGCCGCGCGGAACTCCGCGATCTTGCCCGCGACCTCCGCGTCGGTCACCCGCTCGCGCAAGGCGTGCAGCTCGCACATTTCGAGCAGTTCGACGTGCGTCCCGAAGACGGCCGACTGGCGCGTGAGGTCGGTATATACGTCGAGCATCCCCCCGTAGTAGTGTCCCAGTACGCCGAGCCGGTTCCGACGCATACCGGCACAGACGCCCGCAGCGGCGATCCACTCGCCGATCTGCCGCCAGGCGACCGGATCGTCGAGCCATCCCGTCACGAAGGCGCACCGCCGGTGGCTGCGCGCCAGCACGCTGGCGATTTCGGGCGCCGAGCAGGCCTGGCAGTTCGCCAGCCACATGCCCGTCATCCGGCCGCGGTCGCCCAGGGCGTTGAGCCGCTCGTAATCGATGGCCGGCGTCGGTTGCAGGTTGAGCACCACCACCGGACAGTTGAGCCGCTGCACGACGGGCAGGATCGTCGACGACAGACAGTAGGTGGCCATATAGAGGAACACCAGATCGACCTGCTCGCGGGCGAAGAGCGAAGCCGCTTCGAGCGCGCGGGCAGGGCTGTCCACCATGCCGGCGTCCGCCACCTGCACGCCCGCGTCGCGCTCCATCCGATCGCGGATGCGCGCCTGATAGCCTTTCAATTCATCGAGCAGGCCGTCGAACTGGCCCCAGTAGGTATCGAGCCCCGTTCCGAACAGGCCGATTTTTGCGTTGGAATTCATAAACCGTATGACTTTTTCGATTTTTGTCTCAATGCAAAAGTAGCACGGATAGAGACCCTTCGATTTCTGTTTTTGATTTAAAGATTATACAAACGGCATCCGTGCGATTTCGATTTTTGACCTAATTGTTATATAAAAACACAGGAGGCGGACAACGGTCCGATAAATTATCTATCTTTACCTCTGAAACCCACTCCGAACCTCTCCGACCGATGGAAACCTCCGCTCACATCAAGTATCTGCTCGCCAACGAGCAGGACAACCGCTGGGGCGTCGTCGTCACGACGACCGGCTATCAGATCATCGAACCGCAAACCTCCTACCCGCCGTCGAACCATCCTGTCCGCTACCTCTTTTCGGTCGAAAAGGGACGGCTGCTCAACGAGTACCAGCTGATCTACATCTCGCGCGGCGACGGGCAGTTCGTGTCGGCTTCGCACAAGGAGACCTCCTTCGAGGGCGGCGGCAAGTTCATCCTGCTCTTCCCCGGCGAGTGGCACAGCTACCGCCCCTCGCCCAAGACCGGCTGGCACGAGTACTGGATCGGATTCACCGGCCCCGACATCGACCGCAAGGTCGGCGCGAAGTTCCTCGACCCGCACCGGCCGCTTTTCAACGTCGGTTATCACGAGGATATCATCAATCTCTACAAACTGGCGTTGCGCACGGCGCAGGAGCAGGGCAGCGGCTTCCAGCAGATTCTGGCCGGCATCGTCAACCTGCTGCTGGGATTCGCCTACGCCGAGCACATGCAGACCGCACTCGAAGACATGCAGGTCGCCGCGCAGCTCAACGAGGCGAAGATCATCATGCAGGACAACTTCAACCGCAACCTCTCCTGCCAGGAGGTCGCCGCGCGCATCTGCATGAGCTACTCGCGGTTCCGCCGGCTCTTCCGGCAGTACGTCGGGTTCGCCCCGGCGCAATATCTGCTGGAACTGAAAATCAACAAGAGCAAGGAGCTGCTGACCAATTCGGCGCTCACCTGCCAGGAGATCGCCTTCGAGAGCGGATTCGAATACCCCTCGCATTTCAACATCGCCTTCAAGAAGAAGACGGGCATCACCCCCAACCAGTACCGCGACCTGACGCAGGGCCGGTTGCAGGAGATTCCCGATTCGATCCATTTGTAAAGGAGCCGTCCGCATCGTCTGCGACTCTCCGAACCGTACCTGCACGCCCCTTTCCGATGAGCCGGAACCGCGGGAAAACGCCCGCGTCCTTACCCTGCCGGGCTGCCGGCACCTCTCGAAACCGTCGCGGCGACGCTGCGTTCGACGATCCGCCCGCCTCCCGGGAAAAGCGGCGCGGTCTGCTGCCGCGCAAACCCTGCGATTTCCGACGTTCGCGGACATACGCAGCGGATGCACCGGCAGGGGAACGGATCGGTTTCGCGCCGCTGCTTTTTTCGATGGAAAAAAGACCCCGATCCATCGTGATCGTCCAGCGAGGCGGACGGCGGACTCCCTACATACATTCCCGCTCCGCGATCCTCTCCGGCTCTTTCTCCGAAAAGAAAGTGCGAACGGAATTTTCCGCGGAAGGGAGAGGCCGCGGAGACCGGCCGAAACGGCGGGCCTCCGCCCGCGAAGCGTCCCGCGGCGGTTCGCGTCTCCGGCGCCTCGCTCCGGCCGGCAGGGACGGAACGGATGCCCCGATTTTCGGTCGCCGAGCCGAAAGCGCCCCCGATCCGCGATATTTTCCGGCCGAAGGCGACAAGTTTGGAATATTTCCCTTAACTTTGCCGGAACGTAACTCAACAGTCAGGTTAGTAAACTATTATTATTTTTACCATTTTAGCAAGACATGGGAATGAATTCGATTCACGTGGTATTTGCCGAGGAGGATCATGCGAAGTTCGCCGACGAAATCTGTCGGCTGATCTACGAATCGGCATTGCAGCGTGGCACCGGCATCGCCAAGCGTTCGCCGGAGTACATTGCCTCCAAGATCAAGGGAGGCAAGGCCGTGGTCGCCCTCGACGGCGACCGGCTGGTCGGATTTAGCTACATCGAGTGCTGGGAGCACGGCGATTATGTAGCGACTTCTGGTCTGATCGTGAGTCCCGACTACCGCCACATGGGTTTGGCGGCGCGGATCAAGGAGAAGACCTTCGAACTAGCCCGACGACGATTCCCGTATGCTAAGATATTCAGTATCACGACATCGCTTCCGGTCATGAAGCTCAATTCGCGGCTGGGGTACGTGCCCGTGACCTTTTCGGAGCTGACCGACGACGAGACCTTCTGGAAGGGGTGCGAAGGGTGCTGCAACTACGACATCCTCCAACGCAACCATCGCCGCATGTGCCTCTGTACGGGGATGCTCTACGACCCGAAGCAGCCGCGTCGGGAGCATTCGCGTCTGGCGCCCTACCGGATGGCGTTCCGGAACTGGCTGAAAAAGGTGTTCAGCCTCAAAAAGAAGTAGAAAATCAAAAAACGGAAATAGCATGAAAAAGGAAAAAGTCGTACTGGCGTTCAGCGGGGGTCTCGATACCTCGTTCTGTGTGAAATACCTCTCCGAGGAGAAGGGCTACGAGGTGCATACCGCCATCGCCAACACGGGCGGCTTCTCGCCCGCCGAACTGAAAGTCATCGAGCAGAAGGCGCTCGCGCTGGGCGCCGCGAGCCACGTCACGCTCGACATCGAGCAGGAGTATTACGAGAAGAGCATCAAATACATGGTCTTCGGCAATATCCTGCGCAACGGCACCTATCCCATTTCGGTCAGCTCGGAGCGTATCTTCCAGGCCATCGCCATCATCGAGTACGCCAAGAAGATCGGCGCCGACTATGTGGCCCACGGTTCGACGGGCGCCGGCAACGACCAGGTGCGTTTCGACCTGACGTTCCAAATCCTGGCCCCCGAAATCGGCATCATCACCCCCACGCGCGACATGACGCTCACGCGCGAGTACGAGATCGACTACCTGAAAAAACACGGCTACGAGGCCGATTTCAAGAAGCTGGAATACTCGATCAACAAGGGGCTGTGGGGCACCTCGATCGGCGGCAAGGAGACATTGCACTCCGAGGAGACGCTGCCCGAGGAGGCCTACCCCTCGCAGGTGACCGAACACGAGCCGCGCACGCTGCGCATCGCCTTCGAGCGGGGTGAGATCGCCGCCGTCGACGGCAAGCCCTACGCCGACAAGGTCGAGGCGATCCGCGCCGTGGAGGCCATCGGCGCGAAGTACGGCATCGGCCGCGACATGCACATCGGCGACACGATCATCGGCATCAAGGGCCGCGTGGGCTTCGAGGCCGCCGCACCGATGCTCATCATCGCCGCGCACAAGATGCTCGAAAAGCATACGCTCACCAAGTGGCAGCTCTACTGGAAGGATCAGCTTTCGACGTGGTACGGCATGTTCCTCCACGAGGCGCAGTACCTCGAACCCGTGATGCGCGACATCGAGCGCTTCCTCGACCATTCGCAGGAGAACGTGACGGGCGAAGTGGAACTGACGCTGCGTCCCTACGGCTATACGCTCGTGGGCGTGCAGTCGCCGCTGGATCTGATGAAGACCGATTTCGGCGAGTACGGCGAAGTCAACAAGGCGTGGACGGCCGACGACGTGAAGGGCTTCACGAAGATTCTGGGCAACCAGATGAAGATCTACTACAACGTGCAGGCACGTAACGGCAAGGCGAAGAAATGAGGGTCGGCGTCATCGGCGGCGCCGGCTACACGGCCGGCGAACTGCTGCGGCTGCTGGTGAATCATCCGGCGGCCGAGATCGCATTCGTCCACAGCGACAGCAACGCGGGCAACGCCCTCGGCGACGTGCACGGCGGGCTGCTGGGCGAGACCAACCTGCGTTTCACGGCGGAATACGATCTGGGGGCGATCGACGTGCTGTTCCTCTGCTCGGCGCACGGCCGGAGCCGCGAGTTCCTCGCGGCGAACGCCCTGCCCGAAGGGTTGCGGATCGTCGATCTGGCGCAGGATTTCCGCGACGAGTCGGAGGGTTTCGTCTACGGACTTCCCGAACTGAACCGCGACCGCATCCGTGCGGCGCGGCGCGTGGCCAATCCCGGCTGCTTCGCCACGGCGATCCAGCTGGCGCTGCTCCCGCTCGCAGCGGCGGGACTATTGACGGACGAGGTGCATGTGACGGCCGTGACCGGCTCGACGGGCGCGGGGGTGAAGCCCTCGGCCACGACCCATTTCAGCTGGCGGACGGACAACATCTCGGTCTACAAGGCCTTCACGCACCAGCACCTCTCGGAGATCGGCCGCACGCTCGGCGCGATGCAGGGGGGCGCGGCGCCCGAAATCAACTTCGTGCCGATGCGCGGCGACTTCGCCCGCGGCATTCTGGCCAGCGTCTACACCGACTGCGACCTTCGGCAGGAGGAGGCCGAGGCATTGTACCGCGACTTTTATGCGGATGCGGCCTTTACCTTCGTGGCCGATCGGCCGATCGACCTCAAACAGGCGGTCAACACCAACAAGGCGGTGGTGCAGGTGGCCAAATACGGCCGCAAGCTGCATATCGTCTCGGTGATCGACAACCTGCTCAAAGGGGCTTCGGGGCAGGCCGTGCAGAACATGAACCTGCTCTTCGGGCTCGACGAGCGCGAAGGGCTGCGGCTCAAAGCGAGCGCATTTTGACGCCCGGCGTCAGGGCCGAGAATTAAGCCCCCCTGCGGTCGGCCGCGTGTCGCAGCCTGAGGAGGGGAGCCATGGCGAGCCTCCGCCGCCGGAGGCTGCGGCTCGTGCGGCTCATGGAGCCGCCTGTACGATGGCGGGGCGGACGAGTCCCGACGACGGCCTTTTCGAACGACAGTCTGCGCGCGAGACTCGCGGAGGAGGGTTCGGAGGCGGACGGTCTTATGGCGAGCATGTTGCAGCCGACTTCCGAAGGCCTCTTCATCGGGCGTCGGGCGGAACATCCGACAGCGGCTCAGATGCGCGGCGGCTATTTTTAATTCTTTTAATTCGCAAGAAGAAGATGGAACTATTCGATGTCTATTCCTTATATCCGGTCGAGCCGGTGCGCGGCAGCGGCAGCTACGTCTACGATGCCGCAGGCACGGAGTACCTCGACCTCTACGGCGGCCATGCCGTCATTTCGATCGGCCATGCGCATCCGCATTACGTGCGGATGATCTCGGAGCAGGCCGCACGGCTGGGATTCTACTCCAATTCGGTGGAAAACTCGTTGCAGCACACGCTGGCCGAGCGGCTGGGAGCATTGTCGGGTTACGACGACTACCGGCTTTTCCTCTGCAACTCGGGCGCCGAAGCCAATGAAAACGCTCTGAAACTGGCGTCGTTCCACACGGGGCGGGCCAAGGTGCTGGCCTTCGGCGGAGCTTTCCACGGCCGTACGTCGGGCGCCGTCGAGGTGACCGACAATCCCGCGATCCGCTCGCCCTTCAACGCCACGGCCAACGTGGAGTTCGTGCCGCTGAACGACATCGGGGCGGTCGAGCGCAAGCTCGCCGCGCGCGAGTTCGCCGCTGTGATCGTCGAAGGCATTCAGGGCGTGGCGGGCATCCGCTGCCCCGAGGAGGGATTCCTTCGCGCGCTGCGCGAGGCGACCGAGCGCACGGGGACGGTGCTGATCCTCGACGAGATCCAGTCGGGGTACGGCCGCACGGGGCGTTTCTTCGCCCACCAGTGGGCGGGCATCCGTCCCGATCTGATTACGACTGCCAAGGGCATGGGCAACGGCTTCCCGATCGGCGGCGTACTCATCGCGCCGCAGTTCGAGGCCCGCAAGGGGATGCTGGGCACCACCTTCGGCGGCAACCATCTGGCCTGCGCGGCGGCGATCGCCGTGGCCGACACGATCGCGGCCGAGGGGCTGGTCGAGAACGCCCGCAGGGTGGGTGACCGCTTGCTCGAACGTTTGCGCACGCTGCCCGCGCTGCACGACGTGCGCGGACGCGGCCTGATGATCGGTTTCGACGTCGAGGGTTCGGCTTCGGAGCTGCGGCGCCGGCTCGTCTTCGAGCAGCACGTCTTCACGGGCGGCGCGGGAGCGCATACCGTGCGGCTGCTGCCGGCACTGGGGCTGAGCGAGGCGCAGGCCGACGAATTCGTCGCGCGCCTGAAAGCATTGTTGGAGGATTTTCATTAAAAAACGGATACGACCATGCGGAAATTTACCTGTGTCGCCGACATCGGCGATCTCGCGGCGGCGGTGGCCGAAGCGCTCGAAGTCAAGCGCGACCGCTTCGCCTACCAGCATCTGGGGCGGAACAAGACCCTGCTGATGATCTTCTTCAATTCCAGCCTGCGCACCCGCCTGTCGACGCAGAAGGCGGCGATGAACCTGGGGATGAACGTCATGGTGCTCGACGTGAATCAGGGCGCATGGAAACTCGAAACCGAGCGCGGCGTGGTGATGGACGGCGACAAGGCCGAACATCTGCTGGAAGCGATCCCCGTGATGGGTTCCTACTGCGACCTGATCGGCGTGCGGTCGTTCGCCCGCTTTCAGGACAAGACGGAGGACTACGAGGAGCGCGTGCTCGAACAGTTCATCCGCTACTCGGGGCGTCCGGTCTTCTCGATGGAGGCCGCTACGCGCCACCCGTTGCAGAGTTTCGCCGATCTGATCACGATCGAGGAGCACAAGCGCACGGCGCGTCCCAAAGTGGTGATGACGTGGGCGCCGCATCCCAATGCGCTGCCGCAGGCCGTGCCCAACTCGTTCGCCGAGTGGATGAACGCCGCGGACTACGACTTCGTGATCGCCCATCCCGAAGGGTACGAACTCGACCCCCGCTTCGTGGGCGGCGCACGTGTGGAGCACGACCAGCGTCGCGCGCTCGAAGGGGCCGATTTCGTCTATGCCAAAAACTGGGCGGCCTATGCCGATCCCAACTACGGCCGGGTGCTGAGCCGCGACCGCGAATGGACGGTCGACGCCGAGAAGATGGCGCTCACGAACGACGCCTTCTTCATGCACTGCCTGCCCGTGCGGCGCAACATGATCGTCACGGACGAGGTGATCGAGTCGCCGCGCAGTCTGGTGATTCCCGAGGCGGCCAACCGCGAGATCTCGGCCCAGGTGGTGCTCAAACGATTGTTGGAGGGACTGGAATAGCTATGGAACGGATCACCGTAGTCAAGATCGGCGGCAACGTCATCGATTCGCCCGAGGCGACGGCGCGCTTCGTCGAGGCTTTCGCTGCGCTCGAAGGGCCGAAGCTGCTCGTCCACGGCGGAGGAAAGCTCGCCACGCGTCTGGCCGCGCAACTGGGTATCGAGAGCCGCATGGTCGACGGGCGGCGCATCACCGACCGCGAGACGCTCGACGTAGTGACGATGGTCTATGCCGGACTGATAAACAAGCGGCTCGTCGCGGCCTTGTCGGCCGCTGGCTGCCGCGCGATCGGGCTGTCGGGTGCCGACGGCGATGCCGTCACCTCGGTGCGGCGTGCGGCCGGAGCCGTCGACTACGGCTATGTGGGCGACATCGCCGAGGGGGGCGTGAACGTCGAATTGCTGCGCACGCTGCTCGATGCGGGGCTGACGCCCGTCTTCTCGGCCATCACGTGCGACGGGCGGGGAACGCTGCTCAATACGAACGCCGACAGCGTGGCGTCGGCCGTGGCGGTCGCCGCTTCGCGCATCGCGCCGACGCAGCTCGTCTTCTGTTTCGAGAAGGCGGGGGTGCTGCGCGACGTGGAGGACGAACGGAGCGTCATCGCCGAAATCACGCCCGACACCTACGCCGCGCTGCGTGCCGAAGGGGCGATCAGCGCGGGGATGCTGCCCAAGATCGACGGGGCGCTGCGCGCCGTCGCCAGCGGCGTGGAGAGCGTGGTCATCAAGCAGGCCGAGGCGCTGCTCGACGCGGGCGGCACGACGATCCGGGGTTGACGAAACGATTGCGCAGACGGTTATGGAGAGATTGAACGAATTGCAGGCCGAGGCGGTCGCACTGCTCGAAAAGCTGGTGGCCACTCCGTCGGTGTCGCGCGACGAGGCGCGCACGGCCGATCTGCTGAGGGGCCACCTCGCGGCGCACGGCATCGCCGCCGAGCGGCTGTACAACAACGTCTATGCGCGCGCGGCGCATTTCGACGCCGCGAAGCCCACGCTGCTGCTCAACTCGCACCACGACACGGTGCGTCCCACGGCGGCGTGGACGCGCGACCCTTTCGCGGCGACGTGGGAGGGCGAACGTCTCTACGGGCTGGGAGCCAACGACGCCGGCGCGTCGGTCGCGGCCCTCACGGCCGCCTTCCGCCACTACTACGATGCGGAGTTGCCTTTCAACCTGCTGTTGGCCCTCTCGGGCGAGGAGGAGTGCATGGGCGAACACGGCACGCGGGCGCTGCTGCCCGCACTGGGGCCGATCGACATGGCGCTCGTGGGCGAGCCGACGCGGATGCGGGCGGCCGTCGGCGAACGCGGACTGGTAGTGCTGGACTGCACGGCGCACGGCCGCGCCGGCCATGCGGCGCGCGACGAGGGGATCAACGCCCTCTACATCGCTGCGGACGACATCGCATGGCTGCGCGGTTATCGATTCGAACGCTGCTCGCCGCTGCTGGGGCCGATCCGCATGACGGCCACGCAGATCGAGGCGGGGACGCAGCACAACGTCGTACCGGCCGAGTGCCGCTTCGTAGTGGACGTGCGTACGACCGACGCCTATACGAACGAAGAGACGGTCGAAATCGTGCGCCGGCACATGCGTTCGGAAGCGGTGCCGCGCTCGACGCGCATCCGCGCTTCGGCCGTCGCGCCCGAACACCCGCTGGTCGGGGCGGCCGCGGCGCTCGGCGTCGAACGCTTCGTCTCGCCCACCACGTCGGACATGGCGCTCATGGCGTTCCCGTCGCTCAAAATGGGCGCGGGCGATTCGGCGCGCTCGCATACGGCCGACGAATACGTGCTCCGCAGCGAAGTGGAGCAGGGGGTGGAAGGTTACATACGTTACATTGCCGAACTGGCGAAAAGATATTGACGATGGCGAAATTATGGGACAAGGGTTTCGAACCCGACGAGATGATCGAACGTTTCACGGTGGGCGACGACCGTCAGCTCGACATGCGGCTGGCCAGGTACGACGTCGAAGGGTCGATGGCCCACATCCGGATGTTGGAACACATCGGCCTGCTGACGGCCGACGAGTTGAAGACCCTGCTGGCGGGGCTGGAACAGATCCGAAGCGAGATCGAGGAGGGGCGGTTCAAGATCGAGGAGGGAACGGAGGACGTCCACTCGCAGGTCGAACTGCTGCTCACGCGGCGTCTGGGCGAGGTGGGCAAGAAGATCCACGCCGGCCGCTCGCGCAACGATCAGGTGTTGGTCGATCTGAAACTCTTCCTGCGCGACGAACTGCGGCAGACGGCGCACCGCGTGCGCACGCTCTTCGACCGTTTGCAGGAGCTGAGCGAACGCTACCGCGACGTGCTGATGCCCGGTTATACGCACTTACAGGTGGCGATGCCCTCGTCGTTCGGGTTGTGGTTCGGCGCCTATGCCGAGACGCTGGTGGACGACATGCGACTGCTGGCGGCCGCCTACGACGTGGCCAATCAGAATCCGCTGGGGTCGGCGGCCGGCTACGGCTCGTCGTTCCCGCTGGATCGGACGATGACCACGCGGCTGCTGGGGTTCGCCGACCTGAACTACAACGTCGTGGCGGCGCAGATGAGCCGCGGCAAGAGCGAACGCGCCGCCGCCGCGGCCGTGGCCGCCGTGGCCGCCACGCTGGGGCGCTTCGCCATGGACGTCTGCCTCTACATGAGCCAGAACTTCGGCTTCGTGTCGTTCCCCGACGAGCTGACCACCGGATCGAGCATCATGCCCCACAAGAAGAATCCCGACGTCTTCGAGATCATGCGCGGCAAGTGCAACCGCCTGCAAGGCGTTCCCAACGAGATCGCGCTGCTCGTGACCAACCTGCCGCTGGGCTACCACCGCGATCTGCAACTGTTGAAGGACATCCTTTTTCCTGCCACCGCGACGCTGGCCGAATGCCTTGCGATGTGCGATTTCATGTTACAGCATATCCGCGTGCGGGAGAATATCCTCGACGATGCGCGCTACGACTACCTCTTCACCGTGGAGGACGTCAACCGGCTGGTGTTGCAGGGCGTGCCGTTCCGCGAGGCCTACCGCCGCGTGGGCGAGCAGGTGCAGGCGGGAACGTACCGGCCCACGCGCGAGGTGCACCACACCCACGAAGGGAGTATCGGCAATCTCTGCAACGACCGCATCCGCGCCAAGATGGAACGCGTGATGGAGCGGTTCGAGTAGGTCGGGATGCCGTCGGGACGCGGGTCCGCGACTTCGGCAATGAGAATCCGGCGAATTTCAAATTCTGAAATTCGCCGGATTCTCGTTTATTTTCGACGTCGGGATCCGATCACAGCCCCGCCGCACGCTTCGCACGTGCATCGTAGTCAGACCTCCGCCAGCAGTGCATCGACCTCTTCGCGCATCGGAACGGCGCTTTGGGCGCCCATGCGCGTGACGGCGATCGCCGAAGCCGCCGTGGCGAAACGCACCGCCTCCGAGAGCGGACGCCCTTCGGAAAGCGCCACGGCCAGCGCACCGTTGAAGGTGTCGCCCGCACCCGTCGTATCGACCGCCTCGACCCTCCGTGCCGCCACCCGTTCGCAACTCTCCGCCCCCTTGACGAGTGCGCCCTCGCTGCCGAGCGTCACCACCACGTGCCGTACGCCGCGCGCCAGCAACGCGTCGGCCGCCCGCTCCGCACCGGCCGCATCGGCTACGGGCATTCCCGTGAGCATGGCGCACTCCCCGCGGTTGGGCGTAAGCAGGTAGCAGCGCCGCAGCAGCTCGTCGGGGATTGCCGCCGCAGGGGCGGGATTGAGGATCACCCGCACGCCGTGCCGCTCGGCCACCTCGGCCGCACGCATCACCGCAGGCAGCGGAATTTCAAGCTGCAACACGACGAAATCCGCCGCCGCGATCTCAGCCTCCGCCCGGTCGACGTCCTCCGGCGACAAACGCTCGTTGGCGCCCGGGGCCACGACGATCGAATTCTCGGCCGCCCCATCGACGCAGATCAGCGCCACGCCCGACGGCACGGTTGCGTCGCGTGTCACATGGCGCACGTCCAACCGCTCGGCGCGGTAGCCCGCGAGCGCACGCTCGCCGAACAGATCGTTCCCCACGCGCGCCACGAAGGTCACTTCGCCGCCCAGCCGCGAAGCCGCGACGGCCTGATTGGCCCCCTTGCCGCCGCCTGACATCATGAAGCTGCCGCCGAGAATCGTTTCGCCCGGCGAAGGCATCCGGTCGGTCTTCACCACCAAATCGGTATTGGCGCTGCCGATCACCACTATTTTTCCCATAAATCGAACAAATCGGTTAGTTAGTAAAGTTTCAGGTTCAAACGCTCCGCATCCGGCGTGCGGACAACCGTGGTCATCATCCCGCAAAACAGCCGTCCAGCTTCAACGCAAACGTTTGTGCAAGTTCTGCAAAAGTAAAAACGAAAAGTAAAAAAACAAAATCGCGGCCCTGTTTTTCACATATTTTTCTAACTTTGTCTCGAAATAGACCCGCCTATGTCGAAAGAGACCCTCATCAGCATCGCGCAACGCACCGGCTTTTCGGTTTCGACCGTCTCCCGCGTACTGAGCGGACAGGCCGCCAAATACCGTATCAGCGAGAAGACCGTCGCGCTCATCGCGCGCGAGGCCGAACGCTGCAACTACACGCCCAGCCTGCTGGCCAAAGGGCTGCGCACCAGCCGTACCGACACGCTCGGTCTGCTGATCCCCAGCATCGACAACCCCTATTTCGCCCATATCGCCAGCATCATCGTCCACGAAGCGCGGGCGAAGGGCTACAAAGTCATCCTGATCGACACGTCGGAGGACGAACGCAACGAACGCGAGGGAGTCCGTTCACTTCTGTCGCGCAAGGTCGACGGCATCCTGATCGCCCCGGCGGGCGACGACCCCGCCTTTCTGGAAGCGACCGCGCGCCAGACGCCCGTCGTCTGCATCGACCGCCACTTCGCGAAGACCTCGCTGCCCTACGTAGTGACCGACAACCTGCGGGGCGGCCGCGAGGCGACGCAGCACCTCATCGACCGCGGCCACCGGCGGATCCTCTGCATCCAGGGCGTGCGCCACTCGATCCCGTCGGCCGACCGCGTGCGGGGCTACCGGCAGGCGCTCGAAGACAACGGGCTGAGCGCCTACGCCCGCGTCACGGGCGACGGGTTCTCGATCCGCAACGGGTACGAACAGACCTTGCGGGCGCTGCACGTCCGACAGCGGCCCACGGCCATCTTCGCGCTGAGCAACACGATTCTGCTGGGTGCGCTCAAAGCCGTGCGCGAAATGAAACTGCGCATTCCGGACGACATCTCGCTCGTCTCGTTCGACAACTACGACTACCTCGACTACCTCGACCCCGCCGTCACCCGCGTCGGCCAGCCCAGCGACGAGATCGGCGCGCAGGCGATGGAAATTCTCCTGCAACGGATCGCGGGCGAAACCGGCGGGGAGGAGCAACGGCGTCTGCCGCCTTCGCTGATCGTCTGCCGGTCGGTGAGAAAATTATAAGTTTTCGGGAAGAGAAGCTCTTTTTCACCTGAAAAGACTATATTTGCAAACGAAAAGCAACAAGACTACTAAAAACTTCCCGAAAAAGAAACCCGAAATGAAAACTTCCACCCTCTCCCGCGCACTCATCCTGGGGGCCGCATCCGTTCCCGCGCTGACGACCGTTTCGTGCGACAAGACGCCCGAATGCAAGCCCAATGTGATCTTCATCCTGATGGACGACGCCGGCTACGGCGATTTCGGCTGTTACGGCCAAACGCGCATCGAAACGCCCAACATCGACTCGCTGGCAGCACGCGGCATCCGCTTCACCGACATGTATTCGGCCGCGCCGCTCTCGTCGCCCGCCCGCTGCGGCCTGCTGACGGGCATGCACACGGGACACGCCCAGATCCGCGCCAACGACGAGATGACCGCGCGCGGCGACGTGTGGAACCACGAAGCGATGCTGCGCGACTCGACGCTCGAAGGACAGGCCCCGCTCAAAGCGGGCACGCCGACGCTCGGCTCGGTGATGCGGCAGGGCGGCTACCGCACGGCGATGATCGGCAAGTGGGGCGTCGGCGGCCCCGCCACCGAGAGTACGCCCAACAAGATGGGCTTCGACGAATATTTCGGCTGCATCTGCCAGCGACAGGCGCACTGCTACTATCCGCCTTTCCTCTGGGAGAACGACCGCCGCATCTATCTGGACAACGAGCTGCTGCCCCCGGGCACGCCGCTCGACGAGGGCGCCGATCCGCTCGACCCGCACAGCTACGACAAATATACGCAGCAGACGTACAGCCCCGACATCATGTACGACCGCGTGCTGCGCTTCGTGAACGAAAACCGCGAACGGCCCTTCTTCCTGATGTGGACGACGCCCATCCCGCACAGCCCGATGCAGGCTCCCGACGAGATGGTGCAGTACTACGTCGAGAAGTTCGGCGACGAAGCGCCGATCGAAGGCAAGGGGTATTTCCCCTCGCGCTGGCCGCACGCCACCTACGCCGCGATGATCACCTATTTCGACCGGCAGGTCGGCGGGCTGGTGGCCGAATTGAAGCGGCTGGGCATCTGGGACGACACGATCATCGTCGTCACGAGCGACAACGGGCCGGCGTCGAACTCCTGCTCCTCGACCGAATGGTTCCAGAGCGCGCATCCCTTCCGCAGCGGCAAGGGATGGGGCAAATCGTCGCTGCGCGAAGGCGGCATCCGGATGCCCTTCATCGTGGCGTGGGGCGACCGCATCGACCGGCCGCACGTGAACGGACACGTCGGCTACTTCCCCGACGTGATGCCCACGCTGTGCGACATCGCCGGCGTCGAAACGCCCCCGACCGACGGCATCTCGCTGTGGCCCACGATCCGCGGCAAGGAGCGCCGCCAGCAGGAACACGACTACCTCTACTGGGAATTCCCCGGCGGCAAGGGATGGGTCGCCGTGCGCTGGGGCGACTGGAAAGGGCTGCTGCGCAAGGTCAAGGAGGGAAATACGCAGCTCGAACTCTACGACGTGCGGCACGACCTGCTGGAAGAGCACGACGTGGCGGCCGACCACCCCGACGTGGTGGCCCGGATGTGGGAATTCATCCGCGCCTCGCATACCGAGCCGGAAAATCCGCTTTTCAAAATGGAGATCCCCGAAGTCTGACCGGCAGGCCGACCGCATGCGAAGGCTCCGTCTTCGCCGCGAAGGGCCGGACGGCCGAATAGCTCCTCCGAAGGGAGGTGCGACAAACCGACGCTGACACCGCAATGGACGAAATACTCTCATACCGGCAATACGTGCGGCCCTTCTATGTAATGGCCAAACCCGCGGGTGCGCGCTGCAACCTGCGGTGCACCTATTGCTACTACCTCGAAAAGAGCAGCCTCTACCCCGCCGCACCCGCGCAGACGATGAGCGACGAACTGCTCGAACGCTTCATCCGCGACTACATCGCCGCACAGGCGGGCGACGCCGTATCCTTCGCATGGCACGGAGGCGAAACCCTGCTGCGCTCGCGCGACTTCTACCGCCGCGTGGTCGAACTGCAACGGCGTTACGCCGACGGACGGCAGATCGACAACAGCATCCAGACCAACGGCACGCTTCTGGACGATGCGTGGTGCGAGTTCTTCCGCGAAAACGGCTGGCTGGTGGGAATCTCGCTCGACGGACCGCCCGAGGCGCACGACCTCTACCGCCGCGACCGGCAGGGAGGCCCCACGTTCGAGGCGGTGATGCGGGGCGTGGCGCTGTTGCAGAAACACGGCGTGGAGTGGAACGCGCTGGCCGTAGTCAACCGCCGCAACGCCGACGACCCCGCGGGATTCTACCGGTTCTTTCGCTCGATCGGCTGCCGGTTCCTGCAATTCACCCCCGTCGTGGAACGCATCCTGCCGCACGACGACGGCCGACAGCTCGCCTCGGCAGCCGACGCCGGCGCCCCGCTGGCCGATTTTTCGGTCACGCCCGAACAGTGGGGACGCTTCACCTGCGCGCTGTTCGACGAGTGGGTCGTCGGCGACGTGGGGCGCATTTTCGTGCAGCTGTTCGACGCCACGCTGGCCAACTGGGTGGGCGAAGCGCCGGGCGTCTGCACGCTCTCGAAGAACTGCGGTCATGCGGGGGCATTGGAGTTCAACGGCGATCTCTACGCCTGCGACCACTTCGTCTTCCCCGAATACAAGCTGGGAAACATCCTCGAAACACCGCTCACGGAGCTGATGCGCGGCCCGCGCCAGACGGCCTTCGGCGACGCCAAACTGCGGGCGCTGCCCACGCAGTGCCGCCGCTGCCGCTACCTGTTCGCCTGCAACGGCGAGTGCCCCCGCAACCGTTTCGAACGCACGCGCGAAGGCGAACCCGGGCTGAACTATCTCTGCAAAGGCTACCAGCGGTTTTTCCGTCATGCGGAGCCCTACATGGACTTCATGCGGAACGAACTGATGCACCGCCGCGCCCCCGCCAACGTGATGGAGTGGGCGCGAAAACGAATGGGCGACGGCCGTTAGAGACCCTGCGGCAACCGAAAATTACGAACCAAACCCTTCGATCGAAATGAACAAGATCCGAATGATCGCACTGGCCGCCTGCATGGCCGCGACGCTCGATGCAGCGGCGCAGGAGCAGGAGATCCGTCTCTTCTCGCACCGCGGCGGACGCATGGAGCACGATGAAAACACCCTTTCGGCCTTTCAGGCCAGCTACGACGCCGGCTACCGCGGCTTCGAAACCGACATCCGCATGACCCGCGACGGCGCGCTGGTCATCACCCACGACAGCTCGCTCGAACGCACGACCGACGGCACGGGAACCGTCGAGGAGAAGACCGAGGCCGAAATCCGCCGACTGCGCACCAAGCAGGGCAACAAGGTGCTCTTCCTCGACGAACTGCTCGAATTCCTCGAAGGCAAAGAGGGCCTCTACGTCGAGTTCGAGATGAAGACCCACCCCGCGGCGCTCTACCCCGAGGAACGGCTGGCCCGATACTGCGACGAACTCTACCGCATGGTGAAGACGGCCGAGCCGGCCGACGCGCAGTTCGTCTTCACGTCGAGCGACTACCGTGCGCTGCGCTACATGCAGATGAACCATCCCGACGCCGAGCTGATGCTCATCACGGGCAAACCCTGCTGCGACGAGACGATCGATTTCAGCAAGGCCGTAGGCATCAAGCGCCTGAGCTGCACGATGGACGGCACAAGCCGCAAAGCCGTCAAACGCGCCCACAAGGAGGGGCTGACCGTCATCCTGTGGCCGGGCCAGTCGGTCGAGGATTTCATGCTCGGCGCCTATCTGGGCTGCGACCTGATGTGCACCGACGTGCCCATCCGCGTCAAGAACTGGCTGGCGGAGAACGCCCCCTACATCAAGGTGAAATACTGAGCGGACACGTTCCTCCGCCCGACACACGACCGGAGCCTCCGAAAGGCTCCGGTTTTCGTCTCCCCGCAAACGGAAGGCGTACCGGCCGGAAGAAAATGAAAGGGAATCGAAAGGAATCGGACGCCGGCGTTTGCAAAACCGAAAAAAAACGCTACTTTTGTTCGTCGCTCCCGGCACGCGGTATTCCCGAAAAGGGTGAATCCCGCCGTCACGGGCGAACGATCATCCATGACATTCGAGAACTTACATAACCTAAATTCAAATTCGATGAAAGCTATCCGTTTGATCGCACTGGCCGCCTGCATGGCCGCGACGCTCGACGCCTCGGCTCAGGAGCAGGAGATCCGTCTCTTCTCGCACCGCGGCGGACGCATGGAACACGATGAAAACACCCTTTCGGCCTTCCAGGCCAGCTACGACGCCGGCTACCGCGGCTTCGAGACCGACATCCGCATGACCCGCGACGGTGCGCTGGTCATCACCCACGACAGCTCGCTCGAACGCACGACCAACGGCACGGGAACCGTCGAGGAGAAGACCGAGGCCGAAATCCGCCAATTGGCGACCAAGCAGGGCAACAAGATGATGTTCCTCGACGAACTGCTCGAATTCCTCAAAGGCAAAGAGGGCCTCTACGTCGAATTCGAGATGAAAACCAAACCCGAGGTGCTCTATCCCGAGGAGCGGCTCCATGCCTACTGCGACAAGCTCTACGACGCGGTCATGGCCGTCAAACCGGCCGACGCGACCTTCGTCTTCACCTCGGGAGATTACCGCGGCCTGCGTTACCTGCAAGCCAAGCATCCGGGCGTCGATCTGCTGCTCATCACCTCGAAGCCCTGCAACGACGAGACGATCGACCTCTGCAAGGCCATGGGCATCAAGCGCATGGGTGCCACGATGGACGGCACGAGCCGCAAGGCGGTGAAGAAGGCGCACAAGGAGGGGCTGATCGTCAGCCTGTGGCCCGGCCAGTCGGTCGAGGACTTCATGCTCGGCGCCTACCTGGGCTGCGACTACATGTGCACCGACGTACCGATCGAGGTCAAAGGCTGGCTGGCGGAGAAAGCTCCGTGGATCAAGGTGAAATACTGATCGCCCGCCTCCGACGACAAGAGCCCTCGCAGCATGCGCTGCGAGGGCTCTTGTCATTCCGGACCGCACGGAGCGCGCGGGCGTCAGAACTCGAACCGGCTGAGCACCGACGTCTCGGAGAGTTCGCGGTTGCGCGGCGCACGCAGGCGGAAATGTTCCGTCTGCTGATGCGCTTCGAGCGACGCGGCGTCCCGCCACGTCTCGAAAATCAGGATGCGCGACGAATCGCGGCTGTTCTCGTAGATCTCGTAGCCGATGCACCCCGGTTCGGCCCTTGACGCCTCGGCAAGCAGCAGAAGGTTTTCCAGCAATGCCGCGCGATTTCCGGCCGACACGCTCATCTCGACGTTCAGGCGTACCCTCTTCGGCGCCGTGGCGCTATTCCTACACCCCGCCAGAAAGGCGCCGAGCGTCAGAAAGAGGAAAATTCGTGTTTTCATAAGATCATTATCTTTCGGCACGAGGCAATCGAACCCGCCGGCCTCAACGGCCGGCTTCCTCCGCCCGACGGATCGACAAGCACTCCTCCACACGGTCGAGAACGGCCTGCGGCGGAATGCGCATACAGCGGTAATCGCCGAACTTGCAGCGCCGCTGTCCGTAGACCGAACAGGGACGACACGGCAGGTCGAGCTGCACCACCCCCTCCGGCGGACAACCGTAACCCAGAAAGCCCAGCGCGGGATGCGTGGCGCCCCACACCGATACGACGGGCGTGGCCACCAGCGAGGCCATGTGCATCGCCAGCGAGTCCATCGAAACGACACAGTCGAGATTGGCGATCAGATCCAGCTCTCCGGCAAAACGGACGCGCCCCCAAAGCGCCGTGACATTGGGATGTTCGCGCTCCATACGTTCGGCGAAGGCCGCTTCGCCGCCGCCTCCGCTGTGGATGAAGACGCGGTCGTAGCGGGCGCTCAGTCCGGCGACCAGTCCGGCTGCCAAATCTTCGGGGTAGGTCTTGCCCGCCTGCGCCGAAAAGGGTGCGAAGCCGATCCACACTCCTTTTTTCTCCCCGAACGGATTCGGCCGTACCGGCTTCGCCGCAGGCTGCGGATCGTCGAAGACGAAGCCCAGACGGCGCAGCACGTCGCAATAACGCACGACGGTATGTTTGAGCGGCGAGGCGGCCGGATTCGTACACCCCAGCCGGAACCACTTCTCGATACGCCCCTTGTCGATGCGCGCCGCCGGCATTCCGTGCAGCCTAAGCAGCAGGCCGACGATGCGCGAACGCAACACCCCGTGCATGTCGGCCACGGCGTCGATTCCCCGCCGCCGCGCCTCGCCGGCCAGACGCAGCAACCCGAGCACCCCCTTGTGGCGGCCTGCGTAGTCGGCTTCCAGAAAATCGACGTCCAGCCCCGCGAAGAAAGGCTTGAAGAGCGGCCGCGTGAGCACCGTAACGCGAACGTCGGGGTACGCTTCGCGCAATGCGCGAAGGGCGTGCGGCACCATCGCCACATCGCCCATCGCCGAATTGCGGATCACCAGAATATGTCGCGGCAACTTTCTATTTCTTAGCGCCATAGAGCACCGGATTCAATGCCGGATCGTTGTACATCTTCATCTGTTTGTAGGTCTTCATGTACTTGCGCCCCGCCTCGATGTCCTCGATCAGCTCCTCGATCGCACGCGACAGGTCGACCTGCTGCGAGAGCAGCACGTCGAGCTTTTTGCGGCAGGCGTCGCGGTGCGCCTCGTCCACGTCGCTGCGCTGCGTCTCCTGACGCATGTGGTAGATTTTCAGCGCCAGAATCGACAGCCGGTCGATCGCCCACGCCGGCGTCTCGGTATTGAGACGCGCGTCGGACTGCGGCACGACCGCCTTGTATTTGTCCAGTAGATAGGAGTCGATGTACTCCACCATGTCGGTGCGCACCTGATTCGACTTGTCGATGCGGCGCTTGATCGCCAGCGCCTCGACGGGGTCGATCTGCGGATCGCGGATGATATCCTCCAGATGCCACTGCACCGTATCCACCCAGTTCTTCATATAGAGCAGATGATCGAGCGAACCCTCGTCGAAGGGGTTCTCGACCGGATGATCCACATCGTCGAAACGGTGGTAATCGTCGATCGCACGATTGAAGATCCGGTTCGCATTTTCCGTAAACATAACTTTCATTTCATTAGTTGTAATTCTCGAAAGAAATCGCTATCTTTGTTTCACTATACACAAATGTAACGATTAATTTTGAAAAAATCAATACTCGTCGCGATTTTATTCCTTTCGGGGTTCGGCGCCCTCCATGCGCAGACGCGCCAGACCCGCGAGGAGTACATCGACCGCTACAAGCACATCGCCGTGGCGCACATGGAACGCTACGGCATTCCGGCCAGCATCACGCTGGCGCAGGGCATTCTGGAATCCGACTGCGGCAACAGCGCACTGTCGCGTTCGTCGAACAACCATTTCGGCATCAAGTGCAAAAGCGACTGGACGGGACGGCGCGTCTTCCACGACGACGACGCCCGCGGCGAATGTTTCCGCGCCTACGGCTCGGTCGAAGCCTCGTACGAGGATCATGCCCGTTTTCTGGATTCGCAGCCGCGCTACGACTCGCTCTTCGTCTACCCCGCCGACGACTACCGCAGCTGGGCGCGCGGATTGAAGGCGGCCGGTTACGCCACCGCGCCCGACTATGCGCAGCGGCTGTGCCGCATCATCGAGGAGACGCAGCTCTACCTGCTCGACCGCCCGCAGGGCGAAGCGCTCTACGCAGCGCGCAACCGCTCGCGCGCCGAGCAGGCCGTGGAAGGCTTCGAGGCCGGAAGCAGCGTGAATCCCCTGACGCCCGCAAACGAAGAGCGGATCGATCCCGACGATTTCCGCGTGACGATCAACGCCTACAAGGGATACAACATCTATGTCACCAACGGCGTGAACTACATCGTCGCCAAGGAGGGCGACACGTTCGAATCGCTCGCGGAGATCTTCTGCATCTCGGCGAGGAACCTGCGCAAGTTCAACGACCTGAAAGGCAAGGCACAGCCCGTGCGCGGCGAGCAGATCTACATCGACCGCAAGCAGAAACGCTGGGAGGGCAACGCCCGCCATCACATCGTCACCGAGGGCGAGACCGTCGCGTCGGTGGCCCAGAGCTATGCGCTGCGCGAAAAGTCGCTGCGCAAACTCAACCGACTCAAAGCGGGCGCCGCGCTGCGCAGCGGCCAGACACTGCGCATCCGGTAGACGGTACCTTTCCGGCGCGGACCCGACACATGCGGCCCGCGCCGGAAACGGCAGCCGCGGCAGGCCGGAAGGCCCCGCGCGAACGGCGCGACGCATAATTTACGGCAAGTGCGAAAAGATTTTAATTTTCAACGCTTAAATTTTTAATTTCACAATCCGATGGACCCTTCACCGCTACGAGCGAAAATCCTCGAAACCATCGTTCGCAAATCGAGCCTCAAACAGCAGGTCTTCGACAACACGTTCGCCACGTTCAACGAACTGAAAGACATCCTGTTCGAAATGTCGTCCGAGTGGGACGACGAACTCGACGGCCGCATCGACCGCCGCGTGCGGATCGAATACCGCGACCGCGGCAAGTTCGAAACGCAGTTCCAGGTGGCCAGCGACCTGCTGATCTTCCGGATGCACACCGACGTCTTCGAATTCGACGCCAACCACCTCGTCTGGCAGAGCCCCTACGTGCAGGCCGACCGCGACAACTCCTACTGCGGGATCATCGACATCTACAACTTCCTGTCGGACTCGTTCAAGTTCAACCGCAACGCCGACGAAGGCTACCTGATCGGCCGCATCTTCATCAACCGCGAACGGTGCTACTTCGTCGAGGGGAAACGCCAGACCTCGATGCGCCCGATCGCCTTCGGCCGCGCCGCCATTACGCGCGAAGCGCTCGTCGGAATCCTCGAAACGGCGATCGCCTATTCGCTGGACTTCGACCTGCTGACGCCTCCCTACGAGGACGCCAAGCGCGTGACGGTCGACCAGTTCAACACCAAAATGGACAACTCGAAGTTCGTCACGGGCAAACGCCTGGACTACGACTTCGACGTGGAGGACATCTGACTGCTCCCGACCACCCAGCTTTCCGAACCATGAAACCGATCTGCCTCCTATTCGTGCTTCCGCTGCTCGGCACGGGCTGCCGGACGGAGCAGTCGGCCTATCTCGAAAAGGCCCTTTCGCAACTCGAACGCATCGAACGGGTCGCCTACCGGAGAAGTTCGGAGAGCTATCTCCCGGGCGACACGATTCCCCGACGTTACCTGCGCTACTACGTCGAGCAGCGCAACCGCGCCGACACGACGCTGCGCCACAGCTACCTCTCCTATTACAACGCCGACGACACGACACGCATCGACGGAGGATACGACGGAACGATCGCCGTCGATCTCGACCACGACAGGCGCGAAGTGGTCATCGACGACTTCTCGATTCCCCGAGCGCCCTACCGCCTGACGGACATGACCTTTTTCTGCCGGGCGGAGGCCATCCTGCGCTACGTGCTCACCACCTCTGATCCGATCCGCACCGAGTTCACCCCCTGCGGCGACGGATACCGCCTGCGCCTGGACATCGATCGAGACTGCGTAGTCGAATTCTGGGGCCGCCCCTACTACAACCGCCCGCCGCGCGAACTGTTTCCCGAAGCGGAGCACTCGGCCTACGAAATCGTCTTCGACAGCGAGCGGATGCCCCGCAAACTGCGGCGCGAACAGACGCACCAGATCACCGTCGACTCGGTCTTCGACGTGCGCATCGACTACGAGCCGCAAGCGCCGCTCCGGCTGGAAGCGTATTACCCCGACGGCTACATGCTGCGCAAGCGCAAGCTGCGGAACCAAGCCAAGAAGCCCTACGACATCGTGGGCCGGCAGGCGCCCGACTGGACGCTCGTCGACGCCGATTCGACGGCCGTATCGCTCGGCGACCTGCGCAGCCGCGTGCTGCTCATCCAGTTCACCGGCATCGGCTGCGGCCCCTGCCACGCCTCGATCCCCTTCCTGCGCTCGCTCGAAGAGCGTTACACCCCCGCCGACGTCGGTGTGGTCGCAATCGAAACGTGGGGCACGCCGCTCCGCTCGATCGGCGTCTACGTGCGGCGCAACCGGATCAATTACCCGATGCTGGCCGGAACGGACGAAACGGTAGACGCCTACCTGCCCGACCGGGCGGTGCCCGTCTACCTGCTCGTCGACGCCGAACGGCGCGTGCGCCACGCCTTCCGCGGCTATACCCCCGCCGAGAGCGACCGCACGATCACCGAGGCGATCGACAGCCTGCTACACGAACAATAACGGCGCGCACGGCGGCGTTCGCAGACCGGACGCCCGTCCGCGGGTACGCCGAACAAAAAAAGAGAATACGACATGCGAATATCGAAATTACCGACCCTTTTCCTTGCGCTGCTGGCCTGCTCGACGGCCGCTGCACAGGCGTTCGACTACGACGACATCGCCGACGGACGCTTCCGTCCGGCACAGTTGGCGGGCATCCGCCCCACGGCCGACGGCGAACACTACACCACGATCCGCGACGGCAACATCTTCCGCCACCGCTATGCCGTCGACGACGCGGGCACGGCCTTGCTGCCCGCAGCCGCGGAGGAGGGCGCCGTGGCCCTCGATTCGCTCGACCGCGCCACCGGCACGTGGTGCGACGCCGGCAGCCGCAGGCTCGACATAGCCGACTATGCGATCGCTCCGGACGGCGGAGTGCTCGTGGCCGACGGCGCCGAACCGATCTATCGCCACTCGTTCACCACGCACTACCTCTACTACGACGGCCGGCGCCTGCGCGAGATTCTGCTCGGCATCCCCTCCCCGCGCGACGCCGTCTTCACGCCCGACGGCCGCAACATCGTCTTTTCGAGCTGCAACAACCTGTATGTCTACAATATCGAACGGCAGGGCACGCGGCAGATCACCCGCGACGGCCGCTGGAACGAGACGATCAACGGCACGACCGACTGGGTCTACGAGGAGGAGTTCGGCTTCACGCGCGCCTTCGCCGTCTCGCCCGACTCGCGGCGCATCGCCTACCTGCGTTTCGACGAGTCGCGCGTGCCGCTCTTCGAGATGATGCGCTACGACGGCGCGCTCTACAACCGCGCCTACGACTTCAAATACCCCAAGGCGGGCGACGCCAATTCGGTGGTGACGCTCCACGTCTTCGACCTCGAAACGGGCCGCACGACGAAGATCGACACCGGCGCCGACACCACGCAATACATTCCCCGCATCGGCTGGACGCCGCGCGGGGAGTTGTGGTACGAGACCCGCGACCGCCGTCAGCAGCAGATCGTCTTCCGCCGACTGGCGGCCGAGGCGCTCACGGCGCCGCAGGCGGAGCAGCAGACGATCTACCGCGAGCGTTCGCCCCGCTATGTGGCCCACGAAACCGACCGTTCGTTCCGCTGGATCGACGGAGGACGCCGCTTCCTCATTATGCAGGAGACGGCGACGGGCTGGATGCACCTCTACCTCGGCGAGCCTGGCGAACCGCTGCGGGCGCTCACCGAAGGGCGCTGGGAGGTGACCGGCATCGTCGGAGCCGACGACCGCGCGGTCTACTACACCTCGACCGAGCGGTCGCCGCTCGAACGCAACCTCTACGCCGTCGACTACAAGGGACGGCACAAACGCCTGCTCACGCCCGACAAGGGGTTCCATACGATCGCTCCGAGCGCCGGAATGCGCTACTACATCTCGACCTTCTCGTCGGCCGACGATCCGGGGCGGGTGGAGATCTGCGACGCCCGGGGACGCACCGTGCGCACCGTGGCCGACAACGCCGCCCTGCGCCGTCTGGCCGACAGCATCCGTCTGCCGCGCAAGGAGTTCTTCACCTTCACGACCGAACGCGGCGACACGCTGGGCGGCTACATCGTCCGCCCCGCAGGGTTCGATCCCGCACGCCGCTACCCCTGCCTGCTGACGCAGTATTCGGGGCCCGGCTCGCAGACGGTGCAGAACCGCTGGAAACTCGACTGGGAGGACGTGCTGGCACAGCGGGGCTACGTGGTGGTGGCTACCGACGGCCGCGGCACGGGCTACCGCGGCGAGGCGTTCAAGAAGAGCACCTACGGCCAGCTGGGGCGTCTCGAAGTCGAAGACCAGCTGTCGACGGCACGCTACATGGCCGCGCAGCCGTGGATCGACGCCGAGCGCATCGGCATCTACGGCTGGTCGTACGGCGGCTTCATGGCTCTCTCGTGCGCCTGCAAGGGCGACGGGCTGTTCAAGGCGGCCGTCGCCGTGGCGCCCGTCACCTCGTGGCGTTACTACGACACGATTTACAGCGAGCTCTACAACGGCCTGCCGCAGGAGAATCCCGCAGGATACAACGAAAACGCACCGCTCATGCTGGCGCCGCTGCTGCGCGACGACCGCACGCGGCTGCTGCTGATCCACGGCACGGCCGACGACAACGTCCATTTCCAGAACTCGGCGGAGATGATCCGCGCACTGACCGACGCAGGCAAGGAGTTCGATCTGATGATCTACCCCGACCAGAACCACTCGATGCAGCCCGACTACACGCGGCAGATCCGCCGGCGGATGATCTCCTTCGTCGAACGCAACCTGTAACGGGCCGCCGCTGCGTTTCCACAGGCAGCGGATCCGGCAGGCTGCCCGTCGCAACGCAACAAGGTTAACGCACCGGCACACGGCCGGACAACTATTCGAATCGAACGATGACAACAACGCCGACCCTCGTACCCGTCCAGCCTCCGCGCCTCCGTGCGGTGCGGAGAGCGCCGGCCGTCGGGCAATCCCGCGCAGAGCGCCGAAGACCCGGCGTCCGCGGTATCGGAGCTACGGGGCCTTTCGCCGCGGAGAGGGCACTCCCCGCATCGCCCGTCCGCCGCACCCGACGCAGCACGCTCTGCGGCCGGCCGCACGCCGCCGCCTCCCCGTGCCGCAAAAACGACGGGGCCGCCCCGAAGGACGGCCCCGCAGAAGGCGGGAAAACCGCAGCGTCAGATCGAAATATCCAGAATCTCGAAGTGGATCGTACCGGCGGGAACCTCCACGTCCACCCGATCGCCCTTCTTCTTGCCCAGAAGCGCCTTGGCAATGGGCGTACCGATGGCGAGTTTGCCCTCGCGCAGGTTCGCTTCGTTTTCCGATACGATCGTGTAGCACATCTGCTTCCCGTTGGTATGGTTCAACAGCGTCACCCGCGAGAGAATCTGCACCTTGCTCTTGTCGATCTTCGATTCGTCGATGACACGCGCGTTGGCGATCGTCTCTTCCAGTTTGGCGATCCGCATTTCGAGCAGCCCCTGCGCTTCGCGGGCAGCGTCGTACTCCGCGTTCTCCGACAAATCGCCCTTGTCGCGCGCTTCGGCAATGGCTGCCGAGATCGCCGGACGCTCGACCGACCTCATGTGGTCGAGATCGTCTTTGAGTTTTTTGTAACCCTCAGCCGTCAGATAAATAATCTCCTTTGCCATAATAAATATCTCCCTTTTAAAGTTTTTCAATACAACAAAAAAATAAGAATTCCAATCTTGCGATCAGAACCCCATATAGCCTGTTTTCTACACAAAGATAAAAAGTAATTTCTTAATTTCCAAATATTTTTTTTGGCACAGAGTATGCCGCGAACCAAAAACCGACCCTGATCATGTATCTTTTCCTCACCGCATATCTCTTGCTGGCAATCCCCTCGGCGGCAGCCGTACTGCGGCAGAAGCAGACGCCCGTGGTAGCGATCGCATGGCTGCTGGCCATCGTGCTCCTGCCGATCAGCGGCAGCCTGTTCTACCTGCTGGCGGGATACCGCAAACCCGTGCGGGACGTGCCGCCCACCGACAGCCGGCCGGCGGCCGGCATCGAGCGGATGCTGTGGTACGGCTGTTCGACGCGCGTCCGCTACCGCAACCGCGTGGAACAGCTCCACGACGGCGGCGAAGCCTTCGCCGCGCTGATCTCCGCCTTGCAGGGTGCCCGCCGCTACATCCATCTCTCCTACTACATCTTCGCCGACGACCGCATCGGCCACGCCATCGCCGACATCCTCGTCCGCAAGGCGCGTGCCGGCGTGGAGGTACGGCTGCTTTACGACGCCATCGGTTCGTGGAAACTTTCCGAACGGTTCGTGAGGCGGCTCCGCGGCGCAGGAATCGAGGTGCGCGCCTACGCGCCGCTGCGGTTCCCGTGGTTCTCGCCGCGCGCCAACCGGCGCAACCACTCCAAGATCGCCGTCATCGACGGCCGCACGGGATTCGTGGGCGGCATCAACATCGCCGAACGCTACCTCGACGGCGACGCGCTGGGGCGCTGGCGCGACGAACACCTGCGCATCGAGGGCGAAGCCGTCGACGACCTGCAACGGCTCTTCGCGGCCGACTGGGCGCTGGAAGGCGGCGAACCGTTGTCGGAGGGACTTTACGCGGCCGCGCCGGCGGACGATCTGCCCTGCTCCCCGCTCCAAATCGCATGGACGCGCGAAGACCGTTCGCGCACGACGCTGACCGATCTCTTCGCGCAGCTCATCGAGGAGGCGCGGCACACGCTGCGCATCTCGTCGCCCTATTTCCTGCCGCCGCCCGCGCTCTACGAAGCGTTGCTGCGCGCCGTGCGGCGCGGGTGCCGCGTGCTGGTGATGCTGCCCGCACGCAGCGACGTGTGGCTCGCCCGCCGCGCCACGGACGCCTATCTGGGTGAACTGCTCGGCGCGGGAGTCGAGATCTTCCGCTTCCGCGGCGGATTTCTCCACGCCAAACGGCTCATTGCCGACGAGCGCGTCGCCTCGGTCGGCACGGCCAACTTCGACTACCGAAGTCTGGAATACAACACCGAGGCGACGGCGCTGCTGCTCGATTCCGCGACGGTGCGGCAGGCGATCCGGCGCTTCGACGAAGACCTCGCCTCGTGCACTCCGATCGATCCCGAAGCGTGGCGGCGCCGCTCGGTGCGCTACCGGCTGGGCGACCGCATCGCACGGCTCTTCGCACCGCTGCTGTAACAAACGGCGACTTGCATAGGTTTCAGAATAGAAAAAAATTACGATGAACGATCTGATAAACGCCCGCTGCGGCTGGGCCGGTACGGACGAACTCTACGTCAAGTACCACGACGAAGAGTGGGGCAAACCCGTCGACGACGACCGGATCCTGTTCGAGTTTCTGGTGCTCGAAAGCGCGCAGGCGGGACTGTCCTGGATCACGATTCTCCGCAAACGCGAAGGATACCGCAAGGCCTTCCACCGTTTCGACCCGGAGCGGGTGGCGCAGATGACGCCGGAAGAGGTCGACCGGCTGATGCGATTCGACGGAATCGTCCGCAACCGATTGAAAATCACCGCTGCAATCAACAATGCCAAGCTATTCAGGGCAATTCAGAAAGAGTTCGGCAGCTTCTACGAATACGTGCTCTCCTTCTTTCCCGGCCGGCAGCCGATCGTCAACGATTTCAAGAGCCTGAGCCAGATTCCCGCCACCTCGCCCGAATCGGACGCAATGAGCCGGGACATGAAAAAGAGAGGATTCAAATTCTTCGGATCGACGATCTGCTACGCCTTCTTGCAGGCCACGGGGTTCGTGAACGACCACCTGACGGGCTGCCGCTGCAAAGGCGGCCGGCAACAGACGGCCCCCTGAGCATAACCCTCCGCACGACCGTCACGACCGTCGGGGAACGATCCGCACGTCAGGGGCGGACGATCATCGCGTCGCCGAAGACCTCGCGCATTCGTTTCTCGCCCAATACGCTCAGCAGATACCGTTCGATGTCGCACTGCAAACGGCGGAACAGGAAGCAATCGGTATAGTTTTCGTTGTCGAGCAGCACGTCGCGGATCGATCGCAGCGAATTGGTGTAGTTGGACATCTCGTTTTTGAGCGCCACCCCCTTTTTCGAAGAGGCCGTGATCTTGGCGATCGACAGTTCGCGCAACTTCTCGCAGACGGTGTTCAGCAGCACGATCACCACATTGTCCATGAGCGTGTGGCCGTGCATGAAAAGATAGGTGTTCTCCGGCGTCACGCCCCGCCGGAAGAGTTTTTCGGCGAAAGCGCGTTTCGGTTCGATCATCTCGGCATGGCGTTCGCGCAACGCCTGATCTCGGCGTGCGACGTTGCGGCGCAGCCACGCCAGCGTCCGCAGCCCGTTGTGTTCGATTTCGAGGAAGTTGAGCCGCACCGACGCACGGAAATCGGCCAGCGTGAAGATGTGTTCCGACTCCTGCTGCGCCGAGTAGGCGTACCACAGAAAGAGCGGATAGATGATGCGCGAGTAGTCGGCCATGAACCGCTCGAAGTCGAAGATGCGCGTATCGTTCTTCGTGGCGCGCACGCAGACGTTGTGCAGCGACGGCGCATAGCAGAGGTAATTCTCCGTGGCGTAGGCGTAGGTGTGGAACATGCGGTCGCAAGAGAGCAGTTCGCGCGACTGTTCCGTCGAGTTATGAAACAGGTAGTCGAAATCGGAATCGACGCACAGCAACAGTTCGTCCGACGCCTGCGGAATCATTCCGAGCAGCACCTTCTTGCCCTTGGGCAGGTCTTCGCGCGAAGGAACGGAGATTTCGAAACGCAGATAGGGGTTGGTGAAGCGGTCGAAGACGCCCCGCCAGAAGGCGACGTCCTCGTACCCCTCGACGAACACCCGCACCAACCGTTGCGACGAATGGACGGGCAGTGCCTTCGGCAACTCTTTGCACCGGGAACCGAACGGATTCAGCCGCCCCAGCTTATCAACGAATTTTCGGCTCATACTGTGGCCAAAGATAATATTTTATTACTTTTGCACAAAACAAAACCGCCCGAAAAGACGTTCGGATCGGAGATAGAGGACAAACCCGCGACCGTTTCCGACAAAACCGGAGAAGGGAAGGCCGGAGGGCGGCGAATCCCGCCTGCGGAAGAACGGGCCCCGCGGCGGACGACGATGACACGCCCCGAACCGCGGAAACGAACCGACGAAAACGAACGAATCCGACACCGAAAAAGCCCCGCCCTTTTCAAAGGAAGGGGACAGAGGGGAGGGATTGTCGAAGTCCGCGAAGCGGCTATGCGCGGCTGGCGCGACGCCTCGCCCCGAACAACGGAAACGAACCGACGAAAACGAACGTTTTCGCTAAGCCAAATGGGCAGAACCGCGCTTGCGCGAGCTATGCCATGGCGAGAAAACGACTGTTGAAAACGAACCATTTCGTTAAGCCGAGTGCAGAGCCGAACGAAGTTCGGGCTATGCCGAGGCGAGAAATGGAAGAAAGAAATCCAACCATTTCGTTAAGCCGAGTGCAGAGCCGAACGGGTGTCCGAGCTATGCCGAGGCGAAAAATGGACGAATGAAATTCAACGACATGAAACAGCACGACGCTAACGATTGGAAATCGCGGTTGGGAATGGTCTATTCGACCGATCCCGACTTCCGATACACCACCGACGAGGTGGAAGAGCCCGAAACCCTGCCGCCCGACAAACAGACGCTGCGCGTATGGCTCGACCGCAAGCAGCGTGCCGGCAGGGTGGTGACGCTCGTGCGGGGATTCCGCGGCACGGCGGCCGACTTGGAGGCGCTGGGGCGGATGCTCAAACAGCGCTGCGGCGTCGGCGGGTCGGTCAAGGAGGGCGAGATCATCGTCCAGGGCGACCACCGCGACCGCATCGTCGAGATCCTGCTGCGTGCGGGCTACGGCTGCAAGAAGGCGGGAGGATGACACGGATCGCAAACCAGACGACCGGCCCGAACCGAACCGCACCGGCTAAAATCCGTGCGATCCGCCGGATCGCACCACCCGCAACCTCCGGCGACGGAGATTCGCTTCGTCCGCATGACGCAGACCGCAGCCCCGCAAGGCGAATCGGGACAACCACTTAAAAACAAACCTGTTGACACGCACCATCCGACATACGCTGCTCGTGGCAGCGCTGCTGCTCGCCGCGACCGTCGCGCGGGCGCAATATTACAGCTGGGGGGCCGACGCCGCCTCGCTGCGCTGGCGGACGATCCGCACCCCCGACGTGCAGGTCATCTTCCCCGACACGGCCGGCGCGATCGCACGGCGCACGCTCCATTTCATCGAAGCCGCGCGGCCCTCGATCGGCTACGGATTCCGCCACGGGCCGTTGAAAATCCCGTTCGTCATGCACCCCGAGAACTTCCGCTCGAACGGGCTGGTGATGTGGCTGCCCAAGCGCGTGGAGTTCCTCACCTCGCCCGCGATCGACAGCTACTCGATGCCGTGGTACAAGCAGCTCGTGGCGCACGAATACCGCCACGCCGTGCAGTACAACAACCTCAACCGCGGCGTCATCAAGGGATTGAGCTACGTGCTCGGACAGCAGGGTTCGACCGTGGGGCTGCTGCTGCTGCCCATCTGGCTCATCGAAGGCGACGCCGTGCAGATGGAGACGCAGATGTCGTCGTTCGGCCGTGCGCTGCAACCGTCGTTCACCATGGAGTACCGCGCCCTCGGCGACGCCGTGCGCAGCCGCCGCAACATCGACCGCTGGTTCTGCGGCTCGTACCGCACCAACGTGCCCGATCACTACCACCTGGGCTACCAGATCGCTGCCTACGCCGACACGCGCTACCGCGAGAACATCTGGGACAAGGTAGCGTGGTACGGGGCCCGCAACCCCTACATGATCTTCACCACCTCGATCGCGCTGAAAAAATTCTATCGCACCGACGTGGGTACGCTCTTCGCCGAGACGTTCGACGGGCTGAACTACTACTGGAACGCCCTGCCCGCCCGGCGCAATTCGTCGCGCTATCTCTCGGCGGAGCCGGTGGAGAGCTACACGACCTACGCCTTTCCGCTGGCCGTCGACGCGCAGCGGGTCCTCGCGCTCAAAACCGACTACGACCGCCCGACGCGCTTCGTTACGATCGACACGGAGTCGGGACGCGAACGCGCCGTGGCCTACACGGGCAGCGTCTCCACGCGCCCGGCCTACGCCGACGGGCGGGTCTGGTGGACGGAGTACCGGCGTTCGACGCTCTTCGAGCAGCGGGTCAACTCGCAGCTCTGCTACATGGATCTCGACCGCGGCAAGCCCAAAGCCGTGCGCGGGCGGCGCCATGCGCTCTACCCCACGCCGACCGACCGCGGGCTGGCATGGGTCGAATACTCGCCCGACGGGCGTTTCGCCGTCACGGGCGAGGCGGGTGTGCAACACTGGGAGGCTCCGGCGCAGACCGAACTGCACGGACTGGCGTGGGACGACCGCACCGCGCGGCTCTACTTCCTGGCCACCGACGATTCGGGCATGTGGCTCGGCCGCATCGAACCCGACGGGACGGCCACTCATCTGACCGAAGGGGCCTACATCACGCTGAGCGACCTCACGGCCCGCGACGGGCGGCTCTATTTCGGATCGATCGCTTCGGGCTACGACGAGGTGCATTGCTACGACCTGGCCACGGGGCGCCAGTACCGGCTCTCGACCTCGACCTACGGCTCGTTCTCGCCGTCGGCCGACGGCGAGGGCAACGTGCTGATGACCACCTACGACGCCGAAGGCTACCACGCCGCACGGCAGCCGATCGACACGCTACGCCCCGTGCGGCCGTCGCGCCTGCCGCGCAACGTCGTCAATCCGCCGCGCCGCAAATGGCCCGTGGCGAATCTCGACACGGTGCGTTTCACGGCGGCCGACTCCGTCTCGTCGGCCGCACGCCACCGCGCGCGCCGCTACTCGCGGCCGCTGCACCTGTTCAAGGTGCACAGCTGGATGCCCGTGGCCGTCAACCCCTTCAAGATCATCGACGAACACGACATCGACGTGCAGTTGGGCGTGACGCTCGTCTCGCAAAACCTCCTCTCGTCGGCCGAGAGCTACCTCGCCTATGCGTGGAACCACGCCGAAGGGTCGGTCGTCAAGGGCAGCCTGCGTTACAACGGGCTGGGCGTCGAACTGGAAGCAGCCGGCACCTACGGCGGCAATCAGGTGATCTATGCGGCGGGACAGGCCCAGCCGCAGCCTATCCCGGACAAATACTACTCGCTCTCGGCGGGCGCCACGCTGCCGCTGGTCTTCGCCGCAGGTTACCGCACCCGCATGCTGAGCCTCTCGGCCGCATGGAACTTTTCGAACGGGCTGGTGGCCAACGTCGGGAAACTCACCTACGACGAGGCGACGCACAGCTTCACCAATCTCCAGCACATCGGCTACCGCGAAGGGCTGCACAAGCTCACCTTCGGCATCGGCTATTCGAACTCCGTGCAGCTCGCCCACCGCGACTTCATAACACCGCGCGGCTACGTGCTGAGCGCCAACTATGCGCTCAACCCCACCAACGACCATTTCAGCGACCTTATCTCGGTCTACGGCAAGCTCTACACGCCGGGCTTCGCGCCGCACAACTCGCTGACGGCGGCCGCCACCTACCAGACCTCGATCGGCGGGTTCAAAAACCCGGCGGGCGAGTCGTTCCTTTCCTACAAGTCGGCACGGCTGATCCCGCGCGGCTTCGACTCGAACGACATCAACAGCCGCAACTACTTCGCCGCGTCGCTCGACTACCAGCTGCCCGTGTGGTATCCCGAAGGGGGCATCCCCTCGGTGCTCTACTTCAAGCGCATCCGGCTGAACCTCGGTGCCGACTACGGGCAGTTCGACGCCTTCGACTACCGGAAAGGACGTACCGAGACGCGGCGCATCCACTCCTTCGGCGGCGACCTCTACGTCGACTTCAACGTTTTCCGCCAGCCCGCGTCGGCCACTTCGACGCTGCGGCTGTCGTTCTACGCGCCGAGCAAGGGCGGTCTGTGGTGGTCGGCCTCGCTGGGACTGCCGTTCTAACCGAACCGAAACCGAACCGGACATGAAAAGAATCCTCCCGCTGCTATTCGCGCTCTGTGCCGGCAGCGCCCTGCCGCCCCTGTCGGCACGGAACCTGCCGGCCGGCGAAACACCGCAAACGACCGTCCCCGCCGCGAACAAAGCTGAGCGCTTCATCCGGCATTTCTATACGAACTGCGTCTTCGGGAATGCCGCGTGCGGCCCGATTCTGGAAAAATGCTGTACGCAGCGTCTGCTCCGAAAACTGCGGGCTGATTACGGCTACGACGGCGAAGGGTATGCGGTATGGCTCTTCCGCACCGGTGCGCAGGACGGGCCGGACGACGTGTCGGAGATAAGAGAGGTAGCCGCGCTGGGCGACGGACGCTACCGAGTGGACTTCGTCGACATGGGCACGGAAGGGCGCCGAATCGTGAAAATAGTCGATGAAAACGGCGCAATGAAAATCGACGCCGTCGAATAAATCAAAAAATTCGTACCTTTGTCACTCGACAAAAACCGCTGACGCAACGTGAAAAAGAAGACGCAGGGCGCACCTGCCCCCAACTATGTGAAATGGCTGTGGTATGCGGCCCTCACACCCTTCGTACTGCTGGCCGCGATGCTTACCCTGACGGCGCTGGGAGCCTTCGGGCGCATGCCCTCGTTCGAAGAGTTGGAGAACCCGCGCAGCAACATCGCCACGGAGATCTACTCCGAGGACGGCAAGGTGCTGGGAACCTTCTTCGTGCAGAACCGTTCCTACGTGCAGTACGAGGAGCTGTTCGCCTCGGACTCGGTGACCCGCACCTCGATCAACGGCCGCGAAGTGCCGCCGATCGTCGCGGCGCTCATCGCCACCGAGGACGCCCGCTTCGACTCGCATTCGGGCATCGACATCCCGTCGCTCATCCGTGTAGGGGTGAAGACGATCCTCTTGCAGAACCGTTCGGCAGGCGGAGGATCGACCATCACGCAGCAGCTGGCCAAGAACCTCTTCCCGCGCGACACGGTACGCCGCCAGAGCGCGCTGCTGCGCAAAGGCAAGCTCGTGCTGGCGAAATTCAAGGAGTGGATCACGGCGCTCAAACTCGAATACAACTACACCAAGGAGGAGATCGCCGCGATGTACCTCAACATCGTGGAGTACGGATCGAACGCCTACGGCATCAAGTCGGCGGCGCACACCTTCTTCAACAAAACGCCCGACCAGCTCAACTTGCAGGAGGCCGCCGTGCTGGTGGGCGTGGTCAACGCACCGACGCGCTACTCGCCGGTGCGCAACTACGACAACGCCATGGCCCGTCGCAACCTCGTGCTCGCGCGCATGGCCGAAGCGGGCGCCATCACGCACGCCGAGCGCGACTCGCTCTCGGCGCTGCCCATTACGCTCAACTACCGCCCCGTCTCGCACAACGACGGGCAGGCGACCTACTTCCGCGAGATGCTGCGGCAGGTGATGAACGCCCGGCCCCCCAAGCGCCGCAACTTCTACACCGAATGGGATTACGAGCAGGCCGTCAAGGAGTACGAGAACAACCCGATCTACGGCTGGTGCCACAAGAACACGAAGGCCGACGGCACGCCCTACAACATCTACAAGGACGGGCTGAAAATCTATACCACGATCAACTCCACGATGCAGCAGTACGCCGAAGAGGCGATGCTCAAACAATTGCGCACGGTCATCCAGCCCAAGATGGACGCCCAGTACCGTTCGACCAAGGTGCTCTTCCAGAACACGTCGGCCGAAGAACGCGAGAAGATCGTGCGGCAGGCGATGCGCTACTCCGACCGCTACCGCGCCCTCAAAGAGGAGGGGCGCAGCGAGGCCGAGATCGACCGCATCTTCCGCACGCCCTGCCCCACGCGGGTCTTCACCTACCGCGGCGAACGCGACACGATCCTCTCGCCGCGCGACTCGATCCTCCACCACAAACGCATCATGCGCGCCGGATTCGTCGCCATCGAACCGCAGACGGGCCGCGTCAAGGCCTACGTCGGCGGCCCCAACTTCCGCTATTTCAAATACGACATGGCCAAGCAGGGCAAGCGGCAGATCGGCTCGACGATCAAACCCTTCGTCTATACATTCGCCATCGACCACCTCGGTTTGACGCCCTGCACGCCGGTGCCCAACCTGCCGGTGACGATCGATACGAGCAACGGCACGCCGTGGTCGCCCAAAGAGGCGAGCAAGGTGGTCTACGACGGCGAAATGCACCCCCTGAAATGGGGGTTGGCGCGCAGCCGCAACAACTACTCGGCGTGGATCATGAAGCAGGCCAAACAGCCCGAGGCGGTGGCCGACTTCATCCACAACATGGGCATCCGCTCGTTCATCGATCCGGTCTACGCGCTCTGTCTGGGCACCTCCGAATCGAGCGTCTTCGAGATGGTGAGCGCCTACTCGACCTTCGCCAACGGCGGCGTGCATACCGACCCGATCTTCGTGACGCGCATCGAAGACCGGCAGGGCAACCTGATCGCCACCTTCATTCCCGAATCGCAGGACGCCGTATCGGAGCGCACGGCCTACACGATGCTCACGATGCTGCAAAGCGTCGTGACGAACGGAACGGCCGGCCGGCTGAAATGGCAGTTCGATCTGGGCGACGCACAGCTGGGCGGCAAGACCGGCACCTCGCAGCGCAACCGCGACGCGTGGTTCATGTGCGTGGCCCCAAAGCTGGTGGCGGGTGCATGGGTCGGCGGCGAAGACCAGTCGGTACACCCGACCTACGGCGGCGAGGGCAGCATCATGGCCCTGCCGATCGTGGGAGAATTCTTCTCGACCGTCTACAAGAATCCGGCGCTCGGCATCTCCAAGCAGGACCGGTTCCGCCGCCCCGACCGCGTGACGGAGTACGACTGCGAGGAGGAGATGCAGCAGTCACAGTACACGGAGGAGGAAGAGGGATTCTTCGACTGATCCCGCCCCGGACAACATTCCGCAGCATGACAATCCGCGCCCCGAAACCCGAAGACGCCGCAGCTGTCGCAGCACTCTACAATCACTACGTGCTGCACAGCACGGCCAGTTTCGAGACCGAACCGCTCGATGCCGAACAGATGCGGTCGCGGTTGGAGAGCGCAACCGCCCGCCTCGTCTGCGAACGGGAGAGAGCGATCGTCGGATTCGGCTATACTCACGACTGGAAGGAACGTGCAGCCTACCGGCACACGCAGGAGGTGACCGTCTATGTCGCCCCCGACAGTACGGGACTCGGCATCGGCCGGCGGCTCGTCGAGCGGCTCGTCGCCGAATGCCGCACGACGGAGTGCCATGCGCTGGTCGCCTGCATCACCGCGGACAACGACCCGAGCCGCCGGCTCTTCGAATCCATCGGATTCCGCCGCGTGTCGCATTTCGAACAGGTGGGGCGTAAATTCGGCCGCTGGCTGGACGTCGTCGACTACGAACTGCTGCTCTGAGACGCCCGTTTTCCGCCGCAGCGGGCCGAAAAATCCGGCGGACGGCGGAAAATCGCGCGGATTTTCTTACTTTTGCTGCGGGAGGCATCCTTTTGACTCCCGAAGCGTTCAACCACACTTAAAGAAGATCGACCATGAAAATCGCAATCGTCGGCGCGAGCGGCGCCGTAGGTCAGGAGTTCCTGCGCATTCTCGAAGAGCGTCCCCTGCCGGTGGACGAACTGCTGCTGTTCGGATCGGAACGCAGCGCCGGACAAACCTATATGTTCCGCGGGAAACCCGTCACCGTCAAGCTGCTGCGACACAACGACGACTTCCGCGGCGTGGACATAGCCCTCACGTCGGCCGGAGCGGGCACGTCGCGCGAATTCGCCGGGACGATCACCCGCCACGGAACGCTGATGATCGACAATTCGAGCGCCTTCCGCATGGAGCCCGACGTACCGCTGGTCGTGCCCGAAGTCAACGGACGCGACGCGCTCGACGCTCCGCGCCGCATCATCGCCAACCCCAACTGCACCACCATTCAGATGGTGGTGGCGTTGCAGGCCATCGAGCGCGTGTCGCACATCCGCCGCGTGCACGTGGCCACCTACCAGTCGGCCAGCGGCGCAGGGGCGCAGGCGATGGCCGAACTCGAACGGCAATACGCCGACCTGGCCGAAGGCCGTGAGCCGAAGGTCGAGAAGTTCGCCTACCAGCTGGCCTACAACGTCATCCCCCATATCGACGTCTTCACCGACAACGACTACACCAAGGAGGAGATGAAGATGTACCACGAGACGCGCAAGATCATGCACTCCGACATCGAGGTGTCGGCCACCTGCGTGCGCGTACCCGTGATGCGTGCCCACAGCGAAAGCATCTGGCTCGAAACGGAGCGTCCCGTCTCGCCCGACGAGGCGCGCGCGGCGTTCGAAGCGGCCGAGGGGATCGTCGTGATGGACGATCCGGCGCAGAAGGGCTACCCGATGCCGCTCTTCATCGCCGGCAAAGACCCCGTCTACGTGGGGCGTATCCGCCGCGACGTGACCAACCCCAACGGACTGGCGTTCTGGTGCGTGAGCGACCAGATACGCAAGGGTGCGGCGCTCAACGCCGTGCAGATCGCCGAGTGGCTGCTCAAAAACCGGTAACGGGCTTTCGGCCGGAAAGCCGCCGCCCCACGCAGCCGAGCGGAAGAGAGTTTAATTTCCGGCGCTTCATTTTAATTGCAAATTGCACTATCTTTGCGGCGGGATTGCCTGCCGCGCGGCGGGCGAACGATCGGAACTATGAAAAAACATTTGGGACTTCTGACGGTATTGGCCGTCATCGCATTGACCGTATTCTTCTATTTCCGCTTCTTCTTCGTCTTCGGCGAAGGGGTCAAGAGCGGCGAGTTGAACTATGTCGTCTACAAGGGAGTCCTTTTCAAAACGTACGAAGGCAAACTCATCCAGACCGGCATCCGCTCCAAGGAGGCGGGATCGATCCAGTCCTACGAATTCGAGTTCTCGGTCGAAGACCCTGCGCTTGCGCGGGAACTGATGCTCCAAGGGGGCCGGACGCTCGAACTGCACTATAAGGAGTATTTCGGAGCGCTGCCTTGGCGGGGCTTTACGAAATTCATCGTCGACAGCATCGTCACCATCGGGCCGCCCGTCCGCCGGGGCGTGGAGCTGCCGCCGGTGCAGTGACAGCGGCCGAACCGGCCGACAAACGAAAGGCGTGACACCGCAACGGTATCACGCCTTTACTTTGCAAAGGCCGGAGCGACCGACGGGGATTATTTCCCGCCGAGCAGAATGCGCGCCTGCGTCATCGCTGCCTCGGTGACTTCGCTGCCCGAAAGCATCTTGGCGATCTCGGTCGTCCGTTCGTCGGGAGTCAGGCGGGCGATATGCGTCTCGCCGTCGCGTTTGTAAACCACGAAGTGCGTCGACCCCTTTGAGGCGACCTGCGGCAAGTGGGTGATGTCTACGACCTGCATCGTTTCGGCCAGCGCGCAGATGATCTCGCCCATCGCGTCGGCGATGCGCCCCGAAACACCCGTGTCGATCTCGTCGAAGAGAATGGTCGGCAGCTGCATCCGCCGCGCCAGCAGCGCTTTGAGCGCCAGCATGACACGCGACAGCTCGCCGCCCGATGCGATCCGTTCGACGGCGGCGGGCGGCGTGGTGCGGTTCGCCGAGAAGCGGAATTCGACACGGTCGCGGCCTCCCTCCGTCAACGCACCGCAGTCGACGACGGCCGCCTCGAAACGTGCGTCGGGCATTCCCAGCCGCACGAGCGTGGCGACGATCTGCCCGGCAAAGGCCGGAGCTGCCTGCTCGCGCGTGCGGTGCAACTCGGAGGCCAGCAATTCGGCCTCGTTGCGGGCGGCTCCGATCTCGGTTTGCAAGGCGGCCAGTTCCTCGTCGGAGTGCGTAATGGCGTCGAGCTGTGCGGCATAGCGGTCTCTGAGCGCAATCAGTTCGCCCTCGTCGGCCGCACGGTGCTTCTGGCAAAGCGAATAGAGCGTATTGAGACGGTCGTCCACCTTCTGCAACCGTTCGGGGTTGGTCTCGATGCGCTCGCCGTCCTCGGCGAGCGTCGCGGCGATGTCTTTGAGCTCTTCGAGCGCCGAACGCAGCCGTCGGGACAAGTCTGCGGCGTGGGGATAACTCCCGCCCAGCCGTCCGATCTCCACCTCGGCGTTCTTGACCTGCGCCAGCACCCCGATTTCGTCCCCGTCGAAGGCGTTGCGCACGGCCGTGATCGCCTCGCCGATCCGATCGGCATTGGCCAGCACGGCCTGTTCCGCTTCCAGTTCGGCGACTTCGCCCGCACGCAGACGCGCAGCCGTCAGCTCCTCGGACTGGTAACGGAGCCACTCTTCGTCGCGCCGGGCCGCGTCGGCCTCCGCACGCAGGCGGGCGCAGGTGCGCTGCAACTCCTGCAAACGCTCGTATTTGGCGCGATAGGCCGCCCGCAGTTCGCCGTTACCGGCCACGGTATCGAGCGCTTCGGTGCGGAACTCCTCTGAGGCGAGGATCAGGTTCTGATGCTGCGAATGGATGTCGATGAGCCGGCTGCCGAACTCGCGCAGCTGTGCGAGCTGCACCGGCAGGTCGTTGATGTAGGCGCGGCTCTTGCCGGCAGGAGTTAGGATGCGCCGCACGACGGCTTCGTCGGCGTAGTCCAAGTCGTTGGCCTCGAAAAAGGGGCGCAGACCGTAGGCGGCGATGTCGAACACCCCTTCGATCACGCAGTTGCGCTGCGTGTCGCGCAGCGCAGCACCCTCGTTCTTGTTGCCCAGCAACAGCCCCAGCGCCCCCAGCAGGATCGACTTTCCGGCGCCTGTCTCACCCGTGATGATGTTCAGGCGGGGATCGAATTCGATTTCGAGCGAATCGATGAGGATGTAGTTGCTGACCGACAGACGGCGTAACATGGCGTTATTCGTTTATCAACGTTTCGATTTTATCGGCGATGCGGGCGGCCACCTCGCGTTTGGCGAGCAGCGGCAGCGGTTCGTTGCCCGACTCCGAGACGAAGGTCACCTTGTTGGTGTCGCCGCGGAAACCCGCTCCGGCGTCGCGCAGCGAATTGAGCACGACGAAGTCGAAGTGCTTCCGGCGGAGCTTCTCGCGGGCGTGCGCCTCCTCGTCGTCGGTTTCGAGCGCGAATCCCACCAGCACGCGGCCGCCCTTGCGGCTGCCCAGTTCGGCAGCGATGTCCTTCGTGCGTCGCAAGCGGATCGTCAGCTCGCCGTCGCCTTTCTTCAACTTGCGGTCCGCACAGGTCTCGGGAGTGTAGTCCGCCACGGCGGCGCACATCACCGCGCCGTCGGCACGGTCGAAGGCCGCAGTCGCGGCACGGTACATCTCCTCGGCCGAGAGCACGTCGCAGCGCGTGACGCCCGCGGGCGTCGGCAGGGCCGTACGGCCCGTGACGAGGGTGACCTCGGCGCCGCGTGCCGCCAGCTCGCCCGCAATGGCGTAGCCCATCTTGCCCGACGAGTGGTTGCTGATGTAGCGCACCGGATCGATCGCTTCGATCGTCGCGCCCGCCGTCACGACGAAGCGCTTACCGCACAGCGTCTTTTTTTTTTCGGCGAGAAGCCGCTCCACGAAGGCGACGATCTCGGCCGGCTCGGCCATGCGGCCCTTGCCACTCAGGCCGCTGGCCAGTTCGCCGTCGCCCGGTTCGACGACCTGCACGCCCGTGCGGCGCAGCGTGTCGAGATTGGTCTGCGTCGCGGCGTGGGCGTACATATCCAGATCCATCGCCGGGGCGACGACCACCGGCGCCCGCGACGAGAGGTAGGTCGTCAGCAGCAGGTTGTCGGCCACGCCGTGGGCCATTTTGGCCAGCGTATTGGCCGTGGCCGGCGCGATCAGGTAACAGTCGGCCCACTCGCCGAGCGCCACGTGGGAGTTCCACGCGCCGTTTTCGGGGTCGAAAAAGTCGACCAGAATGGGATTTTTCGACAGCGTGGCCATCGTCAGCGGCGTGATGAACTGCTTGGCCAGAGGCGTCATCACCACGCGCACGTCGGCGCCCGCCGTCTTCAATAAACGACACAGCACAGCCGCCTTGTAAGCCGCTATGCTGCCTGTGATTCCCAGTAGAATGTGTTTGTCCTTCAACATGGAAGCGGGTGGCTTACGCCCTTTCGGGTCAGTTCTCCGTCTTCGCGCCCTCCTTGAAGAAAAGCTCACCGTCGAGGAACTCCTCGGTGGCGATGATCGCCGGTTTGGGCAGGCGTTCGTAGTAGCGCGAGATTTCGATCTGCTCGCGGTTCTCAAAAGTCTCCTCCAACGTGTCGGTCGTCGTCGAGAACTCGGCGAGTTTGCGGTTGAGTTCGGTCTTCAACTCGGCCGAGATCTGGTTGGCGCGGCGGGCGATGATGTTGACCGTTTCGTAGATATTGCCCGTTTCGCGATCCAGATCCACCAGCTTGCGGGTGATGGTGTTGTTGGGGATGTTCTTTTTAATTTCCATCTTGCGTATCGTTTTTTTGATTCTTAGCCAGATAATCCTTCGCCTCTTTGGCCATGCGGTCGACCTCCTTGCGGTGGGTCGATTCGGGGAACTCGGCGATGAAGGTATAGTAGGAGTCGAGCATCGAGAGATAACGGTCGGTCTGCTTGCGCTGCACCGAGTTGTGCGCCAGCTCGTAACCCGAACCGACGATCAGATACATCAGCTCTTCGCGGTGGGGCGTCTCGGGGTATTTCCGCAGGGCGTTTTTCAATGCCACGATCGCCGACTTGTGCTTGCCGATCTTGTAGTAGGTGTAGGCGTTCAGGAACTCCTTGTCGTGGAGCCGCCCCGTCAACTCGTTACGCATCTGCTCGAACTGCCCGTACTTCTCGCTGTCGGGATAACGCGACATGAACTCCGAAATGGCGACGATCGCCTGGCCGGTGACCGTCTGGTCGCGCTGGGGCGACGGCGAAAGGTAGTAGAAGCACATGGCGTACATCCCTTCGGCATCTTCGATGAAAGGACTGCGGCCGAAAGTGCGGCGGTAGGTGTCGAACAACTCCGAGGCCGTGTCGTAACTGCGGTTCTTGAAATGAGCGCGGGCGATGTAGAACGAAAGCGTGTCGGCCTTGCTGGTTCCCGAGTAGTAGTTTTCGACGTTCTGCAAAAGCGTGATGGCCTTGCTCCATTTTCCGGCATCGTACAATTCGACGCCCTTGGCGTAGATCGCTTCGGGATCGCCTCCCTTGATGAGGCGGTTGATGCCGCTGCACCCGCTCAGGGAGGCGCTCAGAGCCACGATACCGAGCAGGTAGAATAAGATTTTTTTCATTCTTTGGTTTGTTTCCGCGTGCAATACTCCACAGTCGTGCAAAGTTACGCATTATTTAACGAAAAACAAAACGAAAAATTGTCCGGCCCCGAACGAACCGGAGCGGGCGGCGATCGGGAATCGTCGTCCGGACGCGCACCGGCTGCGGAAACGACGGCTCCGAAAACGGCGCTATTCGTCCGCCGGCGTCTTGTCAGGCACGGAGATCAGGTAGAGCAGGTGTTCCAGTTCGCGCATGTAGTTGCGCTTGTGGTTCTTGGGCGAATAGACGTAGCAGTCGATCGTGAAGACGCGCTGCGTAGTCGTATCGACGGTCGTGTAGCTCACGAACGGACCGCCCATGAAGTCGTTCTTCACGTCCCAGAATCCGCGCAGCTCGACCCACAGCCGCCCTTCGAGCCGGAAGGTGCGCAGATCGGGCTCGTAGACGTCGGCCGTAATCATGTAGGAGCCTTCCGACGGACCGGGGATGCGAGCCGCGAACCGGTTGCGCGCCTCGGTCAGCGCTTCGACCGTCAACGCCTGTTTGCCCGTGTAGGGGTAGGAGTAGATGAAAAATCCCTGGCTGGCCTGCGGAAATTCGTAGGAGATCCACAGGAAATCGTCGCCCTTCGCACGGAGCTTGTAGCCCTGCGGCACGGAGAAGTCGACGCCGAACTGCTCCTTGACCAGCCCCGTGAGAAACTTGTCGGGGAATTTGCGGCCGAAATCGATCGTGCGGTCGCGTTCGGCCTTTTCCAGCACGTAGAGCAACTCCCCGCGGTGCGCGCCGAGGTAGTCGACGAGCGACTGCTGGGTCGGCCCCTGCAACGTCACGACGATCTGCGGCTGGGCATAGAGGTCGTACTGCACGGCCGCTGCCGGCTCTTCGACCTCCGCGTCGACGAGTACCTGCAATACGTTGCGGTGACGCGTGACGAGATTCTCGAATCCGCTCGGCAGTACGCGCAGCACGTCGAAGAGCGGTTCGCGCTGGTTGAGTCCCGCGACGGGTTCGGTCAGAATGCTGCGCAGCGTATCGCCCAGCGCACCCTGCCATTCGGGCTGGTCGCAGACCACGATCAGTTCGTAGGGCGCACCCTGCGCGTTGATGCGCTGTTCGCCCAGCGTGCGGAACGCCTTGCAGCCGAAACACGACGCTGCGACGGCAAGCACGACGGCCAGTTTTACTACTCCTTTCATCGGTTCTATACGTTTTTGTGCGAGGAACGTGCGGACGCCGGTGCCGGAGACCGCCCCGTCCAGACGGAAATTCGTTCGCTGCAAAGATGGTGCAAGTCCCGCACGGCGTCGGATGCGATCCGCACGACCGGCCGCGCCGCCGCCTCTGCACGCGGGCTTCCGCCCTTGCAAAGATAGTATTTTTTGTCTACATTTGCACGGTCATTGTCTTCTAACCGCACATGCGTCTCAAACCGCCGAAATTCATCCGCTGGCTGATGCCCGACCTCATCTGGGAGATGAAGGACCGGTCGGCCGTCTACCTCACCTTCGACGACGGCCCCACGCCCGGCATCACCGAATGGATTCTCTCGACGCTGGACAAGTACGATGCCAAGGCGACCTTCTTCGTGCTGGGCAAGAACGCGGAGATGTATCCCGACCTCTACCGCCGCATCCTCGACGCCGGCCACCGCATCGGCAACCACACCTACTCCCACCAGAAGGGATGGGGCATGAGTCTCGAACGCTATATCGAAGACGTCGATTTCGCCAACGACCTGCTCCACACCGAACTGTTCCGCCCACCCTACGCCCGCATCACGCCGGCGCAGGCGCGTGCACTGGGCAAACGCTACAAGCTGGTGATGTGGGACGTCCTCTCGCGCGACTACAACCGCGCGCTGTCGCCCCGCACCTGCCTGCGCAACGTCACGCGCTACCTCGAAGGCGGGTCGATCGTCGTCTTCCACGATTCCGAAAAGTCGTTCCGCAACATGAGCTACGCCCTGCCGCGCACGCTTCAAGCCGTCCGCGACATGGGACTCAAATGCAAGGCGATCGACCTGTAAGCTGCACGCGCCGTCAGGCTGCGGGCGGACGCCGGGAAGCGCTCGTGCGGAAGTCCCCGCCCTGCGAAGCCCCCGCTCTACCCTGAAAATTACGGGGGCGTTCTCGCAAAGCGAGAACGCCCCCGTGCGGATTATCGCCGCAACGGGTTATTCGCCCGAATAGTAGGTCAGTTTGCCCATGTAGGTCGCCGTCACGTTGCGCCCCGCACCGTCTTTGAGTTTGAGTTCCAGCGTGTAGATATCTCCCTCGCGGCTCACGTCGACCATTCCCGAAACGAGGCGCGCTTCGACCTGGCGCCGCACCGAATAGAACCAGCAGCCCCAGTAACCGCCGTAGGAGGCGTCGTAGATGCCGGCGATCATCGTTCCCGCAGGCAGTTCCTCGGCGGTATTGGCGTCGAGAAGCGTATAAGTCCCGTCGGGGATGTAGTCGCCGGCGCCGTGCGTGACGTTGAACGCCAGCTGCACGGCGTCGCCCTGACCGTAGTTGATGTCCAGATCGTAGTCCGCCTCGGCCAGCACGACGTTCCACGCATCGGAACCCATCTCGTAGATGTCGCCGTAGTAGATCGCCATACCCTGCGTGAAGGTCAGCTCCACGTCCTCGGTCAGATTGCTCATGTTGCCGTCCAGCGTGCGGTTGTAGAACGCCAGCGGCCCGTAGTATTCGAAGTCGCAGACTTCGTCGTTTTCGAGCAGAAGCGAGCAGGTCACTTTATAAAGGCCCTCGATCATCTCGACCTTGGCCGAACCGCTCTGCGCCTCGGAATAGGTGAAATCGCCCTCGTCGTCGTGGCGCGCCAGATAGGTGTCGCCGTCGCCGTTGAGCGTTCCGGCCGGATAGCCACTCCCGACATTCATCGGATAGTCTCTGACGTCCAGCGCCGCGAAATCGGGGTCGGCCGCCAGCGAACCGTTGAAATCGAGGCAGAGGATATAGTAGCCTCCGGGATCGTTCTCGTCTTCGACGGTGAAGTTGATCCAATAGTTGCCCGTCCCTTCGTCGTGATAGTCGCCCTTGTAGTATCCTTCGGCCCTTACACCCTCCGTCAATGCGGGTGTGTCGGGAGTATCGGGTTCCCCGGGTTCTCCGGAGTCGTCATCTCCATCTCCCTCCCCCTCACCCGGCGTTCCGGGCGTTTCGTTCTGTTCGGATCGGTCGCAGGATCGTCGTCGCTGCACGCAGGCGCCATGCAGACGAGGCAGAGGGCAGCCGCTGCCAGCAAAAGTTTTTCGAATCTCATATACTAACTAACCGTTAAAATTATACCGCAAATGTATAAAAAAATATTCTTTTTGCGACGATCGTGTCCGGATTCGCCGCGTATTTGTTAATTTTGTCTCCGCCTATGAAACTGATCCTTGCCGTTACCGCCGCCAGCGGCGCCGTCTACGCCCGCCAGACCGCCGAGCGCCTCGCCGCACTCGACTGCGTGGAATCCGTAGCACTCGTTTACAGCGACGTCGCGCCGACGGTCATGGCGCACGAAGGCGTCGCACTGCCCGACCACCCGAAGTTCGTCCGTTACGACAACCGCGACCTGTTCGCCCCGCCGGCCAGCGGTTCGGCGCGCTACGATGCGATGATCGTCGTGCCGTGTTCGGTCGGTACGGCCGGCCGGATCGCTTCGGGCGTGTCGCAGACGCTCATCGAACGGGCGGCCGACGTCATGCTCAAAGAGCGGCGGCGGCTGATTCTGGTCGTGCGCGAGACGCCCCTGTCGCTCATCCACCTGCGCAACCTCACGGCGCTGGCCGAGTGCGGCGCCGTCGTGCTGCCCGCCGCACCGTCGTTCTACGCCCGCCCCGCCGACATCGAATCGCTCTGCGCCACGGTCACCGAACGCATCGTCGCGCTCGTCTGCCCCGAAGCCGAGCATTACGAATGGGGGGCGGAGTCTTAGGCCGCAGACGGCCGGCATCGGTCGCAGCCATACGAATCGACGGAGCGAACCCTCCGCACGAGCGGCGGATACCGAACCCTCCGGCAGTTCGGGCGGATGTCTCCGCTCGCGGACGCACGCCCCTTCGGCAGGGAACTTTCGGCCCGGAATCTTGTATTTCCGATTTTTTTTGTAATTTTGTGCGCTATCGATCAATCACGTAAACAAAAACGATATTTTTATGGCAACAACCGCTGATATCAAAATCGGTGCTTGCATCGAGTTGGAGGGCAAGACGTTCCAGATCGTCGATTTCCAGCACGTCAAGCCCGGCAAAGGTCCCGCTTTCGTGCGCACGAAGCTCAAGAATCTGGAAAACGGCCGCGTGCTCGACAACACCTTCTCCGCAGGTGCGAAGGTGGAGTTCGTCCGCGTGGAGCGCCGTCCCTACCAGTTCACCTACGAGGACGACCTCGGAGCGCACTTCATGCACACCGAGACCTTCGAGGAGATCAACATCGACAAGGCGCTCATCACCAACTACGACCTGATGGCCGACGGCCAGATCGTCGAGGTGATGTTCCACACGGAGAAGGAGACCGTCCTCTCGGCCGAACTCCCTCCTATCGTAGACATGGAGGTGACCTACACCGAACCCGGCGTCAAGGGCGACACGGCGTCGACCAACTCGCTCAAACCCGCCACGGTCAACACGGGCGCCACGGTGCGCGTGCCGCTGTTCATCAATACCGGCGACAAGATCCGCGTCGACACCCGCACCCGCGACTACGTGGAGCGCATCAAGTAGCGAACGGCGCAGCTCACGGAAAAAGGCGGCCGTCCCGACGATCGGGACGGCCGCCTTTTTCCGTCATGCAGATTCAGGCCGTGAGGTTGGCCCCATATTCGACGAGCGTCTTGCGCAGCTGCCCGACATCGATCTCCGCTACGCCGACGCCCGAGCGGACGCACTGCGCCGCCGCGGCTCCGGCCGCCTGCCCCAGCCCCATGACCGAAGCCTGCACGCGCACCGATGCCGACGCGACCGCATCGGCCGAAAACGACCGGCCGGCTACCAGCAGGTTCGGGAAACCGGGGGCGATCAGGCAGCGGTAGGGAATGAAGGCCGCCTCTTTGAGGAACTCGCACCGCTGTCCGGTCGACGAGGCGGCGTGGATGTCGACCGGATGACATCCCCGCGAAACAGCGTCGGGAAAGTCGACGGCATGGAGATACTCCTCGCCCGTGAGCGTGTGGAATCCCCTGATGCGGCGCGTCTCGCGCACGCCGGTCTGCGTGGCGGTAGCGAGCAGCGAGGCGTTTCGGAAGGCCGGCACGTGCCGGCGGAGCAGTTCGGTGAAGAGGTGGACGTGTTCGTGCAGCAGGCACTCCGCGGCCGTCGCCTCGCGGTTGTCGGCCATATCGGCCTGCGTGCGCGTCATGTTGACGAGCACCACCCCGGGCGTCAGCACGCCGCAGTACCACGGCCCGCCGAAGAGGGGTACCTCCTCCCGCTCGCGCAGCGCTTCGAGCGCTTCGCGGATGGCGAGGTCGTGGTAGTTGACACCCTGCCGGCTGTGGCGCAGCATCGGCAGCGCGTCGGTATCTACGCCGCCGAGCATGAAGATGAGCGAGGCCGGTTGCAGCGTCGTACCTGCGGGCTGCATCGGGACGCCCGCCCGCAGCGCCAGGTCGGCGTCGCCCGTGGCGTCGATGAAGTAACGGGCGACGAGCGCCTCGGCGCCGTTCTTGTTCTCGATGACGACGTGCGAGATCCGCCCCTCCTCCGTCCGGCAGCCGGTCAGGTAGGAGTGAAAATAGAGCGTCACGCCTGCTTCGAGCAGCATCCGCTGGGCGACGAGCTTGTACTTCTCGGGCGAGAAGGTGATATTGCCCAGCGGCTTCTCCTCCTCGGCGCCTCCGATTCCGGCGAGCCGTTCGACGAACTCCCACGGGATGCCGCCGACGATGCGGCGGCCGTTGTAGTTGAAGACGCTGATCGGCGCCACCAGTCCGGCGGTAGCCATGCCGCCGAGGAATCCGTAGCGCTCGACGAGCGCCGTACGTGCCCCGCCGCGCGCGGCAGCGATCGCAGCGATCAGGCCGGCCGGTCCGCCGCCGCAGACCACGACGTCGTACGAACCCACGACCGGAACTTCTTTCGTCTGTGTGATGAAATCCATCGTATCGAATGTTATTGAACGTACTCCGCGGTATTATCCGACGATGCGTTTTCGCTTCGCCTCGCAGAGATAACAGACCGCGAATACGACCGCCGACCGGCCCGTAAAGATGCCGCCGATTACCGGTGTAGAAACCATTGCGGGAATCGCCCGCGACGGTTGCGGACGCCTACTTCTTGCGGACGATGCGCGCGGTGGACTGGGTCGTCTGGCGGACGAAGACTTTCGGCGTATAGCCGTACTTGGCCAGCAGCTCGTCGGTATAGCCCCGGATGGTGAGCAGCTCCATATCCTCGACCTTCATCACGTCGAAGCCCTCGTCGCGGAATTCGGCCACAGCTTCGTCGATATGCCACGAATTGTCGACGCACAACCCCAGATTGACCGCCGAATTGTGGATCAGATTGGTCTTGATGCGGTAGCGTTCGAGCAGCGAGAAGATCGTGGCGAACTTCTCTTCCAGCACGAACGAAAAATCGCGCGACCGCACCGTCAGGAAGACCTGATCCTTTTTGAGAATCAGAATCGGGACGGTCACGGGCGCCGACGTGCCGCGGATCACCGTTCCGGGCTTGCGCTTGTCGCCGAACGGGCGGACGTAGAGCGGGATATTCTTGTTCTGCAACGGCTTGATCGTCTTGGGGTGGATGATCTGCGCACCGCTGTACGCCAGTTCGATCGTATCGAGGTAGTTCAACTCCTTGATCTGCTCGGCGTCGGGGAAGGTCTTGGGGTCGGCGTTGAGCACACCGTCGACATCCTTCCACACCGACATCGACTCCGCGCCGAGAATATTGGCCACTACGGCCGCCGAGTAGTCCGAACCCTCGCGGCCGAGCGTCGTAGTCGTCCCGTCGGGCGCGCCGCCGATGAAGCCCTGTCCCACGAAGATCGTCTCCGCCGCACCTTCCACTTCGGCCAGCAGGCGGAATGCCGAGGCGTCGATATCGACCGAAGCGTCCTTGTGGCGCTGCTGCGTGACCAGTGCACGGCGCATGTCGACCCAATGGTTGGCCACTCCCGCCGAGGCGAGGTACTCCGAGACGACGGTCGTCGAGAGCAGCTCGCCGAAGGCGACGATCGTGTCGTACCACAACTCGGCGTCGGCCGCACGGTACTGCGTCTCGGCGGCGACGCGATCCAGTTCGGCGAACAACGCCTCGACCCGTTCCAGACGGGTCGGGCCGTGCCAGAGGTCGTCGATGATCGCGGCGTGATATTCGCGCAACCGTGCGATCTCGGCAGCGGATTTTTCGCGGTCGCCTCGCTGCACCCCCTCGAACACCCGTTCCAGCGCATTGGTCGTCTTGCCCATCGCCGAGACGATGATGAAGAGGTTCTGTTCGTCGTCGATGATATTGCGCAGGTTGCGCACCCCCTCAGCATTGCGGACCGATGCTCCGCCGAATTTATAGACCTTCATATCCTTTGTTTCCCGTTTTACCTTATTCGAGCCGTCGTGCTGCCCCTCTGCGCATGGCCGCTGCGCGGATACCAACATTCCCTCTCCTCTGTCCCCTCCCTTTGATAAAGGGAGGGGCTTACGCTGTATCGACCTTCACCTGTTTCATCCTGCACCTCGGCAGTCAGCCGACAGGTATCCCGACGCTCTCCTACTCTTTAAAAGTACCTTACCCTTGTTTCCCGTTTTACCTTATTCGAGCCGTCGTGCTGTCCAGCTGCACATAACCACTGCGCCCCTTTCCGGAGTTCGCACCTTTTAAATAATATCCATCCGCCCCTTCCATCCACGGTTCGATACCCGCTCCGGTACAGCACGAGCAGGGGCAGTCAATCGGCCTTCGCCGACCTTCAATTCTCCGGCGCCGATTGTCCGTACGTCGTCCCCGTATTGTAGAACAGGAAAGCGTAGCTGTCGGCCGATTCGGCGATACGCTTCGAGAGCGGTTTGCCCGCGCCGTGGCCGGCATTCCGTTCGATGCGGATCAGCACCGGAGCATCGCACGCCTGCGCATATTGGAGCGTCGCAGCGAATTTGAACGAATGCGCCGGCACCACACGATCGTCGTGGTCGCCCGTCGTGACGAGCGTCGCGGGGTAGCAGACGCCTTCGCGGATGTTGTGCAGCGGCGAGTAGGCGTAGAGCGTACGGAACTGCGCCGCATCGTCGCTCGTACCGTATTCGGTCGCCCAGCCCCAGCCGATGGTGAAAAGGTGGTAGCGCAACATGTCCATCACGCCGACCGCAGGCAGGCAGACGGCGAACAGGTCGGGGCGCTGCACTTCGCAGGCGCCCACCAGCAATCCGCCGTTCGAGCCGCCGGCGATGGCCAGCTTTTCGCGCGAGGTATACTTCTCGGTGATGAGAAATTCGGCCGCCGCGATGAAATCGTCGAAGACCTGCTGCTTGCGGTCGAGCATACCAGCCTTGTGCCACCGCTCGCCGTATTCCGAACCGCCGCGCAGGTTGACGTTCACCACCACGCCGCCCTGCTCCATGAAGAGGATGTGCTCGGGCTTGAACGCAGGGGTGATATTGATCTGGAAACCGCCGTAGCCGTAGAGGTAGCAGGGATTGCTGCCGTCGAGCCGCAGACCCCTGCGATGCGAGACGAACATCGGCACGTGCTCGCCGTCGGAGGATTCGAAGAAGAGCTGTTCGGTAGTGTACTGCGCCGCATCGTAGGCCACCTGCGGCGTATGGTAGCAGGTGGTGCGGCCCGTGGGGATGTCGTAGCGGTAGACGGTCGGAGGCGCGGTGAAGGTGTTGAGCGAGAAGAAAATCTCCTGCTCCCTGTCCTTGCAGCCGAAACTCGGCACCGAACCGATGGCCGGCAGCGGCACGTCGGCCTGCCGGTTGCCCTCGTAATCGTATTTGTAGATCTTGTTCTGCGCGTTCCGGAGGTATTTCACCCACAGGTATCCCCCGCCCGGAGCGACCGCTTCGAGCAGATCGTCGGGGTGCTCCGCGATGACGGTCTCCAACCCCCGGGGTTCGAGCAGATCGATGCGCGCCAGCCGATAGTTGGCCGCACTGTCGTTGGTCACGACATAGAGTTTGTCGTCGCGGCACTCGACGGGCGCATAGTCGTTGGCGAAGCCGGCCAGCAACGTACGGAACGGCTCCTCCTTGTCCGCCGGGCGGAAGAGAACTTCACTGCCCGACGTACCTTCCGACGCGAGGACGAAAAGCCAGCGGCCGTCGTCGCTCTCCCAGCCGCTGAAATAGCGCAGCGGATGCTCCGGATCGCCGTATATGAGAATGTCGTCGGCCTGCGCCGTACCCAGACGGTGGTAATAGACCTTCTGGCATTCGTTCTTCGACGAATAGACGTTCGCCTTCGGCGCGTCGTAGGCGCTGTAATAGAACCCTTCGGAGTCGGGGGCCCATGTCGCGCCGGAGAACTTCACCCATTCGATCACATCCTGCGTCAACTGACCCGTCGCGGTATCCACGACATGTATCCGCACCCAATCCGAACCGGCTTCGGCGGCGGCATACGCGCACCAACGGCCGTCGTCGGAGAACGAGACGTCGACGAGCGCCGTAGTACCGTCGGCCGAAAGGGTATTCGGATCGAGGAACAGTTCGCCCTGAGCCGTGAGCGAGCGCTTGCGCCACAGCGCCGACTGGTTTTGAAGGCCGTCGTTGAGGAAATAGTAGTAATAGTCGCCGTGCCGCTCGGGCGCGCCCTCCTTCGGATAGTCGTAGAGCGCCGTCAACCGGTCGTAAATGGCCTGACGGGCAGGGAGACGGTCGAGGTAGTCGCGCGTGACGGCGTTTTCGGCTTCGACCCATGCGGCCGTCTCGGCCGAATTGTCGTCTTCCAGCCAGCGGTAGGGATCGGCGACGCACGTACCGTGGTAGTCGTCGACGACGGTCGTGTCGCGCCGCGTGTCGGGATAGGGTAAATGGCTTATTTTCATCTTTCTGTTACAACCGGGCATCAACGCGACCACTGCGAGGGTCGCCGCCGTCCATACGAATCGTCTCATCGGTCTGCTTTTGTATTGTTGCCGCCGGACGGAGAGGGTGTCTCGCCGCTACCGCAATCGTGCGGGCTACGGACGAACGTCTCGCTTCGACCGGCGTTTATGCGGACAAAGATACGAAGAACTCGCGTAAAAACGAAAGAATCGGATAGATTAAGATAAGTGACTGACACTAAAGAAAGTCAAGCGGTCTATCTCTCTGTCTGTCCGACTCATCAAAAAGTAGGATTGTGAGAGGTTAAGAAGGGCGATTGCTACTTATCCGTTGCCTTTTTCGGCCCGGAAAAATTCGCTGAAAAACACCCTGTCGAACCGTTTGCTACCGCAAAAAACGCTTGTATCTTCGGTATTCGCACTGTAAAGATAACCGTTTTTTTCGATTATCGGGAAAATACAGCCGCGTTTATTCGATCCGGGGTTCTGTTTCGCTGTTCTGCTATATTTTTCATAGCTTCAAATAGCTCTATATCAACTAATTTTGCAATTAGATAGATAGAGTTATGGAACAAATGGATGTAAGGGTCGCGTTCTACCTTAAAAAGAGCGAAACGAATGCCGATGGTTGTTGTCCTGTCATGGCACGGTTGACCGTCGGCAACCATTCCGAGGCGGCTTTCAGTGCCAAGATGTCGGTTCCCGTATCGTCGTGGGAATCGGGCCGCGCCACGGGAAAGAGCGCTGCTACGCGGGAGATCAACCGGAAGTTGGACGAACTGCGTGCCTCGGCACTGGCCATCTACAAGGAACAGTCTGCGATACGGGAGGTCGTGACCGCCGAAGAGGTACGGGATCTGTTGCTGGGCAAGGCTTCCGGACAAACAACCCTGCTTGGTTATTTTCAAACGTTTATCGAACATTTCGAGAAGCGCGTGGGTGTAAACCGCGAGAAAGACACGCTCAGATCCTATCGCTATGCCCGTAATTGCGTCTCCGCTTTCCTGCAAACACAGTATAAACTCTCGGATATTCCCTTTGCTGCCCTCGACCGGTCGTTCATCGACAGGTACGACCTCTACCTTCGGACGGAACGCCGCATCGCGCCGGGAACTATCGTCCTGCTGACCACAAAGCTGAACACGATCGTCGGCGAGGCGGTGGCGGAGGGTATCATCACGGCCGACCCGTTCGCCGGGTACGAACCGAAGCGCCCCGAAAGGGTGCAGAAATACCTCACTGCCGACGAATTGCACCGGCTGATGACCACGCCGCTCCATCACCCGACGCTCTACCAAACCCGCGACCTGTTCCTATTCTCGTGTTATACGGGCATTCCTTACGGGGATATGTGCCGCCTGAGCGAAGACGATCTGGAAATTGCCGAGGACGGCGAGGTGTGGATCAAAACCACGCGCAAGAAGACGAAGATCGACTACGAACTGCCGCTGCTCGATATTCCCCTCCGTATTCTCGACAAATACAGGGGTATCGCGCCGGAAGGGAAATTACTTCCTATGTACGGCAACACTACACTCAACCGGGCTCTGAAACGTATCGCCTCGATCTGCGGTATCGAAAAGCGGCTCGTTTTCCACTGCGGAAGACATTACGAATTGTCCTTCTCGTTGAGAACTAACAGTTTGCAAAGATTTTCTGCTTGATAGGTAACGATTTAG